>JAABUN010001885.1_pt1 | contig 41556 bp, 36 predicted proteins | sample 5559311 | NCBI WGS metagenome assembly JAABUN01 (sample SAMN10711877, study PRJNA513370) | rock metagenome | isolation source: Antarctica rocks | place: Antarctica: Victoria Land, Siegfried Peak sud
GGGGTCACCTTGGACCGCTCACAGCTCCTCGCACAGCTCGAGGAGGTCCGGGGCCGGGGATATGCGGACACCATCGACGAGCTCGAGATCGGGCTGTCCGGGCTGGCCGCACCGGTGGCGGGTGTGGATGACCAGGTCATCGCGGCCCTCGGCGTCTCGGGCCCCACAGCTCGGTTGCAGGGCCGCTCTGGCGAGGTCGGGGAGCTGCTCATGCAGCAGGCAGCCCGGCTGACCGAGCTGCTGCGCACCAGCCCGCCGCTGCAGTCAGGCGCTGCCTGAGGCCCTCCAGCCACTCGCTGTCGTACGACCCCCTAGTTTGCCTCGCCTCAGCGGACGTCGCTGAGGCGGTCGAGATACGCACGACGCCACGCCTCGGTCTCAGCCACCTGGTTGAACGTGTAGACATGCAGCCCCGTGACGTGCGACTCGGGCCGGGCCAGGGTCGGGGCACAACGCTCCAGGAACCTCTCCCCGGTGAACCCGCCCGGGGCAGCCAACCGTGTCAGCAGACGCCGGTTCTTGGTGAGGAAGCGGCTGGAGTCACCGACCCCGATCTTGCCTGCCATCGCGAGCAGCTTGGCGCGTTCGACCGGGCCGGGGATGCCGAACAGGATCGGCAGCTCGATGCCCCGGGCCCGCATCCGCAGGATCCACTGGGTGACCAGAGCCGGGTCGAAGGTCAGATTGCTCACGATGTGGGCGGCGTGCCGACGTTTGTCCCACATCGACTGCACGGTCAGGTCGTCGCTGATCGTAGGGTGAGTCTCCGGATACCCGGTGATGCCGGCCCGCATGGCCGGGTTGCCGAGCGAGGTCAGGTCCTGCAGCAGATCCAACGCGCAGGTGTAGTCCCCGGCCGGAGGTTGCTGGTCGCCGCCGGGGACGAAGATCGTGTCGATGCCGGCCTCGTGCAGACGCGCCACGATCTCAGCCAGCTCGGTGCGCCCGGAGACACTCCTGGCGGCCAGGTGCGGGACGGCGCGGTAGCCGTGACCGGCAAGTCGCACGGCGAGCGCGACCGTCGCCTCTACACCCTTGGCCGGCGAGGCCGTGACCGTCAGGGTGCGCCCGATGGGCACGTGCGCGAGAACCTTGTCCTCGATGCTGGGGGTGGGAAGCACTTCGAACCGCGCTGACTCCAGCATCGTCGCGAGGAACCCTGCTCGGCTCTTGTTGCGCATGAAGGAACTCGTTTCGCGATACGCACTAGGTCGAGGGCGACGTTACCATCGCCGGTCGGTCTCAGACCAGGGTTGCCTTAATCTCGCTGACCCGGGCGAGGAGCCCGTTGACGAACCTCGGGGAGTCATCGGTCGACATACCCTGAGTGAGGACGACGGCCTCCGAGATGGCCACCACGTCGGGCACCTCGTCGTTCCAGACGATCTCCCACGTGCCGATGCGCAGCGCAGCACGATCGACCGCGGGCATCCGCTCCAGCGACCACCCCATGCTGTAGGTGGTGAGCACCTCGTTGATCTCGTTCCAGCGGGCCAGGACGCCGCGCACCAGCTCGACGGTGTAGTCGGGCAGGGGGTGCTGGGTCGTGGGGACGGCGATCCGCTCCTCGAGCAGCCCACCGAGGTTCAGGCCTCGCTGGTCGGCCTCGAAGAGTAGCTCCAGAGCTCGCTTACGAGCCTTGGTGCGGGCGGACACCTCGACGGCTCAGTTGACCCGGCCGAGGTAGGACCCGTCGCGGGTGTCCACCTTGACCTTGGTGCCGATCCCAAGGAACAGCGGGACCTGGATCTGTGCCCCGGTCTCCAGCGTCGCGGGTTTGGTCCCCCCGGTGGAGCGGTCACCCTGCAGACCGGGGTCGGTCTGTGCGATCTCCAGCACGACCGAAGGCGGCAGCTCGACATACAGCACCTGCCCGTCATGCTGGGCGACCATCGCCTCGGCGTTCTCCAGCAGGTAGTCAGCCACCGAGCCCATCACCGCCGGGGACACCGGGATCTGCTCGTAGGTCTTGGTGTCCATAAAGATGTAGTCGGTGCCGTCGTGGTAGAGGTACTGCATATCCGAGCGGTCCACCGTGGCCGTCTCTACCTTGGTGCCGGCGTTCAACGTCTTGTCCACAATCTTGCCGGAGGTGACGTTCTTGAGCTTGGTGCGCACGAAGGCCGGGCCCTTGCCTGGCTTGACGTGCTGGAACTCCATCACCTGCCACAGGCCGTTGTCCATGTTCAGCACGAGGCCGTTCTTCAGGTCGTTCGTGGATGCCACGTCGGGTGCTCTCTCGTCTCATCGGTGCAGCCTCCGGGCATGCCGGGTCCGCGCAAGGGGTTCGGGATCAGCGCTCAGTCTAACGGCTGACCGGCCAGGGCCCGGAGCGCCAGCAGGTAGGACGTGGCCCCAAATCCCGCGATCGTGCCCGTCGCGACCCCAGCCACGACAGAGGTATGCCGAAAGGTCTCGCGCGCTGCCGGGTTGGACAGGTGCACCTCGACCAGCCGTGACCCCGTCCCGGTCAGGTGCGCGCACGCGTCGCGCACGGCATACGAGTAGTGGGTGAACGCGGCGGGGTTGAGGACGACGTCCCACCCGTTGCCCGCAGCCTCGTGCAGCCATTCGACGAGCTCGCCCTCGTGGTCGGTCTGCCGGCACTCCACGCTGAGACCCAGCGCCTCGCCCAGGGACTGCAGCGCAGCAGTGATGTCGGCCAGGGTGGTGCTGCCGTAGATCTCTGGCTCCCGGGACCCCAAGGCTGCGAGGTTGGGGCCGTTGAGGACGAGGACGTGGCTGGGCACCAGCACAGCGTATGCCGTGCGGCAGCTACGCGGATGAGCTGACCTGTCCTGCCGGCTCGCCGGTGAGGTGCAGCAGCAGGCCTTGTGCCGGGGCCAGGACGGGCATACTCAGGCCCAGGGTGCCCAGCGCTGCCCCACTGAGCAGCAACCCCTCCTCATGCCGGTGCCACCATCCCGGGGCATCGGCCTGCACTGTGGCCCCGACGGCGATCTCCGGGCGCACTCGCACTCGATAGCGCCGAGTGGGATCCAGACCCGGCAGGGGTATCCGACCTGGTACGGCGGCCGGTCCGGTTCGCATCCGCACCACCGCAAACACGGCCTCTGACCGGTCGGTGCGACGCACGCCGTGCACGAGCAGGTCGTCGTCCGGCAGGTCGGCCCGCACCACCTGGCCAGTGTGCAGCAGGGGGCGAAGCTCACGGTAGAGGCCGCTCCAGCGACGCAGCGCGTCGATCTCGACGGGACTGCAGGAGGCCAGGTCCCACTCCAGGCCGGCGTGCCAGAACAGGGCGGTGAGCAGGCGGAAGGACAGGTCCAGGGTCCGCCCGGTCGTGTGAGCGGTCGCCGGGCCTACGTGAGAGCCGATCAGCTCCGGCGGCAGCAGTTGGTTGGTCCAGCGCTGAATCTGCTGCCGCTCCAGAGCATCGTTGCAGTCCGAGGCCCAGACCCGGTCCGTCCGCTCGAGGATCCCGAGGTCGATTCGCGCCCCTCCGCTGGCGCAGGACTCGACCTCCAGATTGGGGTGTCGTCGCCGCAGCTCGTCCAGCAGGGCGTAGAGCGCCGTCGTCTGGGCGTGCACCGATGGTGCATAGGGCCCTGCGGCTGACCCCGTCACCGCCGCGTGCAGGTCACGGTTGTGGTCCCACTTCATGAAGTCGATGGCATACTCGTTGACCAACGCATCGAGCCGCTCCAGCAGGTATGCGGCGACGTCGGGCCGGGACAGGTCCAGCACCTGCTGATGACGCCAGGACAGCGCCGATGTGTCCGAGGCGCCCAGCACCCAGTCGGGGTGGGCCCGCACCAGGTCGGAGTCCGGATTGACCATCTCGGGCTCGACCCAGAGGCCGAACTGCATCCCCAGGTCGCGCACCCGTTGCACCAGGGGGTGCAGGCCATGCGGCCACACTTGGTCGGAGACGACCCAGTCGCCCAGGCTCTTGGTGTCGTCGCGCCGCTGTCCGAACCAGCCGTCGTCCAGCACGAAACGCTCGACACCGACCTCACTCGCGACCTGCGCCAGCTGCAGCAGGCGGTCAGTGTCAGTGTCGAAGTAGACCGCCTCCCAGGTGTTGAGGACCAGCGGCCGGGGCGTCCTCGGATGTCCTGGCCGGTCTCGAAGGCTCTCGTGCAGCCGCCGCGCCAGTCCGTCCAGCCCCTCGCCGGACCAGACCAAGACGACCTCGGGGGCCGCATACGCGTCCCCCGCTCGCAGCCTGATCTCGCCAGGTCGCAGCAGCTCCCCGGCCCCGATCACGCTCGCGTGTCCGCCTGCACCCTCGGCCAGTGCTTCGACCAGGTGCTCGTGGTCTCCGCTCCAGGCCAGATGGGCGCCCCACACCTGACCGTGCCCGAAGTCGAAGCCCTGAGTTCCTGCGCAGATCAAACCCGTGGCGTCGTGCCCCGTGCGTCCGCGACGCGAGGCCCGCAGCCGGGTTCCCTGATGCAGTTGACTACGTTGCGGAGTCCGCTCCCGGGACCAGCGACCTGTGAGGTCGAGGACCTCTGCTGCGGCTGTAGGGAGCGGGGCGAGAGTGCGCAGAGCAACGACGTCCAGCACTCCATCGCCCGAGTAGTCCACCCGCTGGCTCACCCGCACCACCCCGTGTGGATCCATTCGCCAAGCCACCGTCACCGAGACGGCGCCCGAGGCGGCGATCGCCTGCGCGCCGACGTAGCCGCCTCCGGCAGCCTCGTGCTGCACCTCGATCGGGCCGGACAGCTGCAGCCCAAGCACCGGGTCTGTTCCGCCGTCGTGTACCTGCAACCCCGGGTGCCCAGACCAGCCATCGGCCTCCAGCGGGACCACGGTCAATTCCCACGGCAGGTCGAGGGCACTGGGCGGGACGGGTGGCGCAAGGGCTTGTTGCAGCATGTGCGGGTCGTCGAGCGTTGGGAGATCCGCTCCCCAGTGCAGCACTCGGGGCAGCCGCGGTCCATCGACCGCAAGCAGCAGACATGTTCCTGCGGCGCGCAGGCACACCAGAGGAACCTCGCTCATCCTTTGGTCGAACCCAAGGTCAGCCCGGAGACGAACTGCTTCTGCAACACGAAGAAGACGATGAGGACCGGCAGCGCGACCAGCACCGACCCCGCGGAGAGCAAGTTGTAGTCGGTAAAGAACTGCCCACGCAAATTGTTCAACGAGCTGGTCACGGGGAGCTTTGAGCCGTCCTGGATCAGCACCGTAGCCCAGAAAAACTCGTTGTAGATCCAGGTGGTCTGCAGCACACCGAGCGCGGCGAGAGCGGGCTTAACCAACGGCAGGGTGAGCTGCCAGAACTGCCGGAAGACGCTGGCCCCGTCGATCATCGCCGACTCGTAGAGCTCGAAGGGCAACGTCTTCATGTAGTTGCTGAGCACAAAGGTGCAGAAGCCCAGCTGGAAGGCGACATTGATCAGGACCAGACCAAGATAGCTGCCAAGCATCGATCCGGTGTCGCTGATGAAGTCGGGAAGCGGTAGTCGGCGGTACAGCTGGAATACCGGGATAAGCAGCGCCTGTGGCGGCAACAGGTTGGCGGCCAGGAAGATGCCCAGCAGTGTCAGGTTGAACCGGTAGGAGAACCGGGCCAGCACGAAGGCTGTGCACGAGGCGAGGAGAAGGGTGAGCAGCACTGCCGGCACCGTGATGTACAAGGAGTTGAGGAAGCTCTGCGTGAAGCCGCCACGAGTCCAGGCCTCGCGGTAGTTGTCCAAGGTCCAACCGCCCAGGCTGACGTAACCGTTGGCCGAGGTGTAGGCGTAGTCACGGAAAGAGTTCAGCACCGCCCAGCCGAGCGGGAACAACCAGCCGACCGCAACGGTGATCAAGAAGACATGCAGCACGACCCGCGCCGGCCGCATCCGCTTGCGGCGTCGGCGAACTCCCCCGGCCTTCGCGTCGTCGGCAGACGGGCGCCGCGTGGTCACCCCTGACTGGCTCATCGGTCCTCCTTCATGACGACCCGCAGGTAGAAGACGATGAACACCGAGGAGATGAGCAGCATGATCGTCGACATCGCCGATCCGAAGCCGATCCTGCTGGCCTCGCCGACGACATTGCGGGTCACCTCGGTGGCGATCAGCTCAAGACCGTTGGTGCCTCGGTTGATCACCCAGGCCAAGTCGAAGGAGCGGAGGGACTCGATCACCACGACCACGATCACAATCAGGTTGATGGGTCGCATGACGGGCAAGATGATCCGGAAAAAGGTGGAGATCTCGCCCGACCCATCCACGGCTGCGGCCTCGCGCAACCCCGGGTCCACACCCTTCAGACCGGCCAGGTAGAGCAGCATGATGTAGCCGGTATGCCGCCACCCGGCCGCGACCAGCACCGCCCACAAGTTAATCGAGGAGTCGCCGTACCAGTCGATCTGGGTGCCAAGCGCGGCGTTGAGCAGCCCTTGGTCACGGGAGTAGATCAGCTGCCAGATGAAGCCGACCAAGGCCAGCGACAGCACAACGGGAAGGTAGAGGGCGGTCTGGTAGAGGCGACTTCCTCGCATGTCCTTGTCCAGCAGCACGGCCAGGAACACGCCAAGGACCGTCGGCCCGACGAACAGGAAGCCCAACCAGATCAGGTTATGCCGCACAGCCGGCCAGAACGGAGGGTAGATGGTCGCGACGTCTGTGTAGTTCTTCAGACCCAGGATCTCGGTCTCGGCCAGCGGGCTGACCCCGTTCCACCTGGTGAAAGAGAGCAGGACCGAGGCGAAGGCCGGCAACCACACCAACATGATGACGAAGAACGTCGGCACGATCACGAAGGTGGCCACGACCAGTCGATCTCGACCGGTGACTCGCTGCATACCGGCTCCTCCGGCGGACGCTTTGCGGCGTCGGCGGCGCCGTGCGTTCGTGCCCTCGGGAGCGACCGGGGTCTCGGTGGACATGGGGGGCTCCTCAGCTGCCGAAGATGGAGACCTTCTGCTCCTGGATGCTTTTCACCAGAGAGTCGATCTCATCCGGGGCGCCCAGGAACGTCTGCAGGGCGGGGATGATCACGGTCGAAGCGAAGTCGGGTCGGGTGTCCCGGTCCAGGAATTGCGCAATGTTCTCGGCCTCGCCGACCAGCTGAGCGGACTTCTGCTGCAGCTCAGAGTATTCGGAGGTGTCGGCGTCGGTGTTGGCTGCGATGAACGGCAGCCCTGTGGTCGCTGCCGCTGCGGCGGCCTCGGGGCTGGCCAGGTAAGCCAGGAATGCCTTGGCCCCCTCCTCGTTGTCCGGGCCGGAGGACATACAGAAGCCGTCGATCGGTGCGTCGATGGCGCCGGATCCGATGGCCGAGTCGATCTCCGGGAAGGTGAAGAAGTCCAGGTCCTCTTCATCGTCCGGGAACTGCTCGTTGAGGAACGTGCCGAGGATGTAAAGACCGGACTCGCCACGCTGCACCGACTGGGCGGCCTCCTGCCAGGTGCGGCCCAAGGCGTCACTTTGATGGAAAGGCAGCAGGTCACCCCAGGTCTTGAACACCTGCTTGACCTCAGCGGAATCCCACGCCTCCTCCCCGGCCATGAGCGCGATGTGGTAGTCGAAGCCGTTGGTCCGCATGTTGAGCATGTCGAAAGTGCCCATGGCCGGCCAGCCGTCGGAGTCACCGAAGGCGATAGGGGTCAGCTTGTCCTTCTTCATCTGCTCACACAGGGTCACCAGCTCATCCAGCGTGGTGGGCTGGGAATAGCCCCGCTCCTCGAAGACCGACTTGCGGTGGAACACCGCCCAGGGGTAGTAGGACTGGGGCACGAAGTACTGCTTGCCGTCGTTTCCGGTCGAGGCCTCTTTGAAGGAGTCCGCGATGCCTTCCAGCGGCCACACGTCGCTGATATCGCCGATCAGGCCGTTGTCCGCAAAGAACCGCATCCGGTAGCCGGCGAACCACGAGAAGACATCGTCGCTGTTGCCCTGCAGGTAGGTGTTGATGTTCTCCTGGAACGTGTTGTGGTCCACAGCGTTAATGGCCACGGTCACGCCGGCGGCCTTCTTGAAGTCGTCGGCCATCGCCTGTCGCTGATCGGCGAAAGTTGTCCCGTTCTCGTTGGAGCCCAGGCTCACCGTCCCGGTGGGGCTCTGCGTAGAGCCGCTGGTCTCGGGGTCACTGCCTCCGCAGGCGGCCAGGACTGCCCCGGCTCCAATGGTCCCTCCGGCCAGTCCCATGGCGCGCAGCACCGAGCGACGGGCCATCGAGGTGCCAGCTACCGAAGAGGGCACGAGCCCGGCGAGGTAGGCGGCCTCAGAAGATGGACGGTTCATGACGTCTCCTTTGACGAATGAGATTCGGTGGTGTCACAGCGAACCAACGCGTCCACACATCTTCGACCACCGTCCTGAGGAGAATGTCGTCACTACCAGCGGTTTGTCAACCAGCCTCATGTTGGTTTTTGTTGACAATGTCGCCGCAGGCAACCACCCTGAGCCTCATGCGCTCGTGGCCGACGGACGACGGTGTAGTTGCCCTGGGTGGGGACTACAACCCCGAGCAGTGGCCGCAGGAGGTGTGGAGGCACGACGTCGACCTGATGACTCGGGCAGGTGTCACCTTTGTCACCCTCGGGGTCTTTTCGTGGTCGTGGCTCGAGCCGGAGCCCGGGCGCTACGAGTTCGGCTGGCTGGATGAGGTGATGGACCTCCTCGCGGACGCCAGCATCGCGGTCGACCTGGCGACCGGCACGGCATCACCACCGCCCTGGTTCAGCCACCGTTACCCAGAGTCTCTGCCCGTGACTCGGGAGGGGGTGCGCCTTGCGCCCGGGAGTCGACAGGCCTGGTGTCCGAGCTCCCCGGTGTTCCTGCAGCACGCGACGGCGCTGACCGAGCAGATGGCGCGTAGGTACCACGACCACCCTGCCCTTGCCCTGTGGCACGTGTCCAACGAGTACGGCTGTCACCACCTGCCGTGCTGGTGCGACGTCTGCGCGGCAGGCTTCCGTGACTGGCTTCAGGAGCGGTATCAGAGCCTGGAGGGGCTCAACGACGCCTGGGGCACGGCCTTCTGGAGCCAGCGTTACACCGAGTGGGAGCAGGTTTGCGTGCCCCGCGCGACACCTGCCTTCGGCAATCCCGGCCAAGCCCTGGACTTTTGGCGCTATGGCTCGGCCGCGCTGCTGCGCCAGTTCACAGCTGAGCGGGACGTGCTGCACCGATTGTCCCCGGGCGTCCCGGTCACCACCAACTTCATGACCATGGATCATTTCCGCCTGCTCGAGTATGCGGAGTGGGCCAAGGAGGTGGACGTGGTCAGCACGGACCACTACGTTGTGCACGCATCAGCGTCGACGAGCGTCGACCCGCGTGCGGAGCTGGCGTTCGCGGCTGACCTCACCCGGGGTCTATCCGGCGGCCGGCCTTGGATGCTCATGGAGCATTCGACCAGCGCGACCAACTGGCAGCCCGTCAACGAGGCCAAGGTGGACGGGCAGCTGCTCCGGGACAGCCTGACCCACGTCGCCCGTGGCGCGGACACCTTGGGGTTCTTCCAGTGGCGAGCATCCCAGGCGGGTGCTGAGAAGTTCCACTCCGCCATGGTCCCCCACGCGGGTCCGGACTCGCAGGTCTTCCGTGAGGTCACCCGGCTGGGTGAGGTCTGTGCTCGACTGGGTGAGCTCGTAGGCTCGAGGGTGCTGGCCGACGTTGCCCTGATCTGGGACTACACCTCGGCCTGGGCGTGCGGACTCGATGCGCATCCATCCGTCCTGGTCGATGCAGGCACGGTGGCGCACGAGCTGCACGCGTCGCTGCGAGAGCAGGGTGTCACCGTGGACGTGGTCCCACCGCATGCCGACCTCGCCTCATACGCAGTGGTCGTGGTGCCGACCCTCTACCTGTGCGACACAGCTACCGCAGCCGCGGTGGCGGCAGCGGCGGAGTCGGGTGCGCAGGTGCTGGTCACCTACTTCTCGGGGATCGTCGACGAGCAGGACCACATCAGACTCGGTGGCTACCCGGGGGCCTTTCGCGAGCTGCTCGGTGTCCGAGTGCAAGAGTTCCATCCGCTGCCGCTGGGGTCCTGTGTAGCCCTGGACGACGGGTCTACGGGCACGTTGTGGACGGAGGCGATGGACGTCGTCGACGTCGCCGCCACCGAGGTGGTGGCCCGGTACGCCGACGGGTCCTTGACGGGTGGGCCAGCGCTGACCCGCCGACGGGTGGGTCATGGTGCAGCGTGGTACAGCACGACCCGGCTGGACCGCTCCGGAACGTCGGCCTTGACGCGAAGGCTGTGCGAGGCGTCAGGGGTCGTGGCTCCGGTCACGAATGACGGCGCGGTAGAGGTCGTGCGCCGTCGGCTCGTCGACGACGACGGCGCCCACACCTGGAGGTTCCTGATCAACCACGGCCGCGAGAATGCGGCGGTCGACCTGCCCGGTCACGATCTGGTGACCGACCGACGTGTGGACGGGGCCTGGACCCTAGAGCCAGGGGATGTCGCCGTGGTCCGGGAGGGCTGAGCGTGCTGGCCAGTCAGCGCCAGGAGCGGATCTTGGACACGGTGACCCAACAGGGTGCCGCTCGGGTCTCCGAGCTGGTGGGTATCTTCGGCGTGTCCGACATGACCATCCGTCGGGACATCGAGGCTCTCTCCGGGCGGGGCCTGGTCGAACGGGTGCATGGAGGCGCCATGGCGCTGGGGGGTCGCAGCACCGAGGAGCCCGGTTTTTTGGCCAAGTCGGGGTTGCGGACCACCGAGAAGCAACAGATTGCTCGCGAGGCCGCCGACCTGGTCGAACCCGGCACGGCGGTGGCGATCTCGGCAGGCACAACGACCTTTGAGGTGGCGCGCGCGTTGCGAGCCGTACCTGACCTGACCGTCGTGACGAACTCCGTCCCGGTCGGGCAGCTGCTCTACGAGGAACGACGCCCGGACCTGGTCGTCATCATGACCGGCGGGGTACGCACCCCCTCCGACGCCCTCGTTGGCCCGGTTGCCGTGCGTAGCCTGCGCGACCTGCACGTCGACTGGCTCTTTTTGGGTGTTCATGGCCTTGACCCGGTAGCCGGGCTCACGACCCCTAACCTGGTCGAGGCCGACACCGACCGTGCTCTCTTGTCCTGCGCTCGACACGTCGTCGTTACCGTTGACAGCACCAAGTGGGGGGTGATCGGACTCAGCACCATCGCTGCCCTGGACGAGGTCGACGTGCTGGTCACGGACACTGCTCTGCCTTCGGCGGCGCAGGAAGCTGTGCGCAGTCGCATCAACCGGTTGGTTCTGGCCGGCCCGGAGGCGAGGGCATGATGAGTCAAACCACCCCACTTACCGGCGTCTGCCAGCGCCGAACGCCGACGAACGGCGGTCCGCGATGACCACGGCGCCGGAATGGGTCCGTGCCAGTGACCCGCGGCAGCACGCCGACGACGTCCAGGTGGCGTTCGCCGACGCTTTCGGCAGCCCACCCGGGGGGATCTGGTCCGCGCCGGGCCGGGTCAACCTGATCGGTGAGCACCTGGACTACAACGGCGGCCCCGTCCTGCCCCTGGCCATCGACCATCGCACGCTCGTCGCGGCGTCCGCCCGCTCCGACGGCCGCATCCGGATGGCCTCCCGCCAGGACCCGGCAGTCTGGGAGGGCTCTCTGGCCGACCTGGAGCCCGGTCGGCCGACCGGGTGGTGTGGGTATGCCGCAGGCGTGCTTTGGGCGGCGCGCGAGGCCGGGCAGGACGTGCCCGGTCTCGACCTGTTCGTCGACGGGCGGGTGCCGCTGGGCGCCGGTCTGTCGTCCTCTGCCGCGCTGACGTGTGCCGTGGCCGTCGCGGCCGCGCAGCTGGCCGGGCTGGAGGTGCACGGCGATGCCGCGCGTCGTGAGCTTGCCGCCATCTGCGTGCGGGCCGAGAACGACTACGCCGGGGCGCCCACCGGGGGAATGGACCAGGCCGTCGTGCTGCGAGCCGCAGCCGGCCACGCCCTGCTGCTCGACTGCTCGACCTTCGACGTCAGCCAGATCCGGCTGCCCGAGGACGCCGAGCTCCTGGTCGTGGACACCCGGAGCCACCACGAGCTGACCGACGGGCAGTACGGTGGGCGCCGGTCCGCCTGTGAGCGAGCCGCCCAACTGCTGGGCCTGCCGAGTCTGGCGGCCCTGGCCGTCGCGGACCTGCCGGCCCTGCTGCCGAGGCTGCCCGACGACGAGCTGCGCGGGGTCGTGCGACACGTGGTCACCGAGGTGGACCGGGTCCGGGTCGTCGTCGCACATCTGCAGGCCGGCCGGCTGCTGGACGCTGGGCCAAGCCTGCTCGCGTCGCACGCCTCGATGCGCGACGACTTCGCCATCTCGACGCCCGAGCTCGACCTGGTCGTGGACAGCGCCGTGGCTGCCGGAGCGGCCGGCGCCCGGATGACCGGCGGCGGCTTCGGCGGGTCCGCCGTCGTGCTCTGCTCACCCGGCGGGCGGGCGGGCATCGCTGCGGCCGTGGCCGAAGCCTTCACATCCGCCGGCTATGCCGCGCCAGGCATGCTGCCCGTGCAGGCGTCTGGTCCCGCTGCTCGCCTCGCCTGAGCCTCCTCGCAGTGCCCTGAGCTCCCCGACCACCTCCCCGGGCCGCGACCTACCAGGCGTTCGGTCAAACCTGCACAATCGGGATCCGAGGCACGAACCTGCAGGTCCTCTCAGATTGTGCAGGTTTGACCAAGCACGCCCTGGACAAAGGGGTGGGGGTTAAGACGCGCAGCAGGCGTGTGGAGGGGCAGAGGTGCGGAGGGGCGAAGGGGCAGAGGTGCGGAGGGGCAGGTGCCCAACCTCTGCGGTCAGGGTTGCACGGCGGCGTAGGCCTGCTGAAGCAGCTCCTCGCTCGGGCCCTCCAACCGTCCCGGCTGCGCAAGCCCGTCGAGCACGACGAACCGCACCGTGTCGCCTCGGGCCTTCTTGTCCCTGGCCATCGCCGCCCGCAGGTCGCTCCAGACACCACCCCGGTATGCCGTGGGCAAGCCCACCGAGGTCAGGAGCTCCCTGGTCAGCCCCACCAGGTCCGCAGGGGTCCGACCGGCACGATGACCCAGCTCAGCGGCATACACCAGCCCGACGGCCACGGCGTCGCCGTGCCGCCAGGTGAAGTGCTCGACCTGCTCGATGGCGTGCGCGAAAGTGTGGCCGTAGTTGAGGATCTCCCGCAGCGAGGCCTCGCGCAGGTCGGCGGAGACGACGTCGGCCTTCACCTGCACGGCCCGGGCGATCAGGTTCAGCGCCACCGGTGCGTCGGCTCGCGTAGCGGCCTGCGGGTCGGCCCTTACCAGGTCCAGGATGCCCGGGTCGGCGATCAGTCCGCACTTGACCACCTCGGCCAGGCCCGACACATAGTCGGCGCGGGGCATCGAGACCAGCCATGCGGGGTCACACAACACCGCGCGCGGGGTGTGGAAGGCACCCACCAGATTCTTGCCCTCGGCCGTGTTGATCCCCGTCTTGCCGCCCACTGCGGCGTCGACGATGCCGAGCAGCGACGTGGGCAGCTGCACGACGTCGACACCGCGCAGCCAGGTCGCCGCCGCGAAGCCGGCCAGGTCAGTCGCGGCGCCACCGCCGATGCCGACGACCAGGTCGTCGCGGGTGAACCCCGCGCGGCCCAGCTGCTGCCACAGACCGGCGAGCACCCCGACCTCCTTGCCCGTCTCGGCGTCTGGCACCGGCGCGGTCCACACCTGTCCACCCGACTCACGGACCAGGTCGGCGGCAGCGCTGACGAGGTCGCCACGTCCCGGCTGGTGCACGAGCAGCACCCGCCGGCCGGGTCGGAGGTGCTCCGTCAACCCGGCCAGCGCGCCCGCTCCGAGGTGCACCGGGTAGGGCGCAGGGCCGTCGACGCGGACGGTCCACAGCTCGCTCATCCGGACTCCTGGGCAGCCAGCTGGTCGAGCAGCTGCGCGACCACCTCGTCGCTCGAGCGTCCTGCGGTGTCGACCTGCCACGTGGCCACCTGCTCGTAGAGTGGACGCCGGGCCCGCATCAGACGCTGCCACGAGGCACGAGGGTTGACCACCAGCAGCGGCCGCGAGGCGTCGAAGCCCACCCGCCCGGCCGCGTCGGCGATGCCGACATCGAGGAACACGACCGGGTAGGCCGTCAGCGCAGCCCGCACGTCGACGTCCAGCACCGAGCCCCCTCCTAGCGCGACCACGGCGCCGGCCTCCTCCTCCAGGGCCCGCAGCACCTCTGCCCGTTCCAGCGCCCGGAAGGCCGCCTCCCCGTTGGTCACGAAGATGTCACTGATGCTGCGCCCGGTGCCTTGCTCGACGGCACGGTCCGTGTCGTGGAAGGGCGCCCCGAGTGCCGTCGCCAGCTGCGCCCCGACCGTCGTCTTGCCGCACCCGGGGGGGCCGACCAGCACCAGCCGCGGCCGCTCAGCCACGGGAGGCACTCCGCATACTCTCCGGGATCGCAGCAAGGTAGCCCTGCACGTTGCGGGCGACCTCGCTGACGCTGTCGCCCCCGAACTTCTCCAGCACTGCGTCGGCCAGGACCAGCGCCACCATGGCCTCGGCGACAACCCCTGCGGCCGGCACCGCGCACACGTCGGAGCGCTGGTGGATCGCGGTGGCCGACTCACCGGTGGCGGTGTCGATGGTGCGCAGCGCCCGGGGCACGGTGGAGATCGGCTTCATCGCGGCGCGCACCCGCAGCACTCCCCCGGTGCTCATGCCGCCCTCCGTGCCACCGGAGCGCAGTGTCGTGCGCCGGACGGCCCCGTTGGCATCCCGCTCGATCTCGTCGTGGGCAAGGCTCCCCCGGCGCGCCGCAGTGCGGAAGCCCTCACCCACCTCGACCCCCTTGATCGCCTGGATGCCCATCAACGCCCCGGCCAGCCGGGAGTCCAGGCGACGGTCCCAATGCACGTGCGACCCGAGCCCAGGGGGCAGCCCCCAGGCCAGCACCTCGACCACTCCGCCCAGCGTGTCCCCTTCGCGCTTGGCCGCATCCACCTCGGCCACCATTGCTGCCGACAGCTCGGCGTCCTGGCAGCGCACCGGGTCAGCATCCAGCCGGGCCACGTCATCGGGACCGGGCAGGTCCTCCAGCGCCGGGGCGTCGTCCTCGACCCCGGGCACGCCCACGGTCCCGATGGCGACAGTGTGACTGACCAGTCGAACGCCGCAGGTCTGCTCCAACATGGCAGCGGCCACAGCACCGAGGGCGACCCGAGCAGCCGTCTCGCGGGCTGAGGCGCGCTCCAGCACCGGTCGGGCCTCGGTGAAGGCGTACTTCTGCATCCCGACCAGGTCGGCGTGGCCCGGGCGTGGCCGGGTCAGTGCCTTGTTGCGCGCCAGCTCCTGCGGCGCGCCGATGTCCCCCGCCCGGGCCAGCTCGGCCTCAGGCACCGGCTCGGGACTCATCACCGCCTCCCATTTGGCCCACTCGGAGTTGGCGATCTGGAGCGCGACCGGCGAGCCGATGCTGAGTCCGTGGCGCAGACCCCCGAGGAACTCGAGCCGGTCGGCCTCAAAGGACATCCGGGCTCCACGGCCATAGCCCAGGCGGCGCCGGGCCAGCGCCGCACCGACCTGCTCACGCTCGATCCGCACACCGGCCGGCAGTCCTTCCAGGACAGCGGTCAGGGCAGGGCCGTGCGACTCGCCCGCGGTCAGCCAACGCAACATGGGCGCATCCTCTCAGAACATCATGCTGAGACTGTCGGGCGCCAGCAGCGCCCCGATCAGCGCACCCACCATCATCGGCGGCCCGTAGGCCAGATCGCCCTTAAGCCCGATCCGCCGGGTCAGCAGCAACAGGAGGACGACCACCCCTCCGACCAGGAACCCGGCATACATGCCCAGGACGACACTCTGCCAGCCGAACCACCCCAGTGCCCCACCCAGCACGACGGCGAGCTTGACGTCGCCCAGACCCAGCGCCAGCGACCCACGGGCCAACGACAACAGCGCCAGAGCCAGATAGCCGGAGCCACAGAGCGAACCCGCCAGCAGCACCCGACCGAGCACCTGCCACTCTGCGCCGACGGCTGCGGCCAGCGACAGACCGATGACCAGAAGGGCCATGGTGGGCCACATGATCCGGTCAGGCAGCCGGTGCACGTCGAGGTCCATGGCGGCCAGGCAGACGCAGGCCAGGGCCACCACCAGCACGGTCGCCACAGCCACGAACTGGGGTAGGCCGTGCGAGCCGGGGCCCACGCCGGGGTCGAGCACCGGTGCGGCCCCCACGGCCGACGGGGCCGCGAGCAGCCGCCAGGTCAGCGCCGCGTAGACCAGACCGAGGACCGGGGCCACCCACCACCGGGTGCCTGGCAGCGCCAGGCCCTCCTCATCCGGCTTGCGGTAGGTGACCTGGCGCAGCCACCGTCCGACGGGCACTCCCCCGACCATTCCCAGCAGTCCGACCAGGACCGTGACCCACAGCTCCCAGGTCACCGGACGGGTTCTCGCGGCTCCATGCGCACGCTGTCGCGCATCGCCTCCAAGGGGGCCGCCCGGCCGGTCATCAGCTCCACCTGTTGGGCGGCCTGGTGAGTGAGCAGCTCCACTCCGGCGACCACCGTGGTGCCGGATGCGAGCAGATGCCGGGCCCACGGTGTGGGCCACGGCTGGTAGACGACATCGAGTGCGACCGCTGCCCCCGCAGCTGCCTGCCAGGAGCGCGGGACCGCGCCGGCCCCGGGTGCGGCGTCTGCGGGCACGGTGCTGACGGCCAGGTCGACGGGGGCACCGTCAACCTCCTCGTCCAGGCCCGCGACCCGGCAGTCCAGTCCGAGGCTGCGGGTCAGCTCAAGAGTCTCCGAACGAGCCTGCCCGCGGACCACGAGCACGATCTCGCCCACCCCGAGCCCGTGCAGCGCGACCAGCGTCGACCGGGCGGTGGCCCCCGAGCCCACGACGATCGCGCGGCGCGCACTGTCCGGGACGCACCCAGCCTCCAGGAGCGAGGCCCGGATGCCGTAGACGTCCGTGTTGTCGGCCACCCAGCCCTGACCGGCCCGGAGGAGGGTGTTGGCCGAGCCGGAGAGCCGAGCCACGTCGGATGCGGTGTCGGCAGCCGCCAGTGCCTCCTGCTTGCCGGGCATGGTCACCGACAGACCGATCCAGTCGGCAGGTCGACCTGCCAGGTATGCCGCGAGCTCACCGGCCCGCACTTCCTCGCGGTGGTAGCGCCATCCGGTCAGTCCGAGTGCGGCATAGGCGGCCCGGTGCAGGGTGGGCGACAGGGAGTGCGCGATCGGGGACCCGATGACACCGGCTTGCTGAGGACCCGTCGCGTCAGCACTCGTCGGGGTTGTCCCGACACCACTGCTGGAACTGGGCCACATTTTGCTGGTGCTCCTTGAAGGTCGTGGCGAACTTGGTCTCGCCGGTGCTGGGATCGACCGTGACGAAGTAGACCCACGGGCCTTCCGCAGGGTTCATCGCCGCCTCGATCGCCGCGACACCGGGGCTGTTGATGGGTGCCGGTGGCAGCCCCGTGTTGAGGTAGGTGTTGTAGGGGCTCTCGGTCTCGCGCTGCGCGTCGGTCGTGCCGGCACGGCCGCGCTCCTTGAACATGTAGTGGATGGTGGAGTCGAAGCCCAACGGCATCTCGTCGCCGAGGCGGTTCTCGATCACTCGGGCCACCCTGGGCAGGTCGTCCGAGAAGGCTGCCTCGGCCTGGATCAGGCTCGCCTCGACCAGTGTGGTCTCCAGCTCCGGGCCGTCCAGACCGAGCGCTTCGTAGCGCTGCTTGCCCAGGTCGACCATGGCCTTCAGGTGCTGCTCGGGGGTGGAGTCGGGTCCGAAGGAGTAGGTGTCCGGGAAGAGGTAGCCCTCGACGTCGCCGCCGGCGGCATCGGGCAGCTCCAGGTCGGCGGAGTCCACGGCCTCGTAGTCGGCGACCTCGTTGCCGGTGCCCTCGGCGAGCAGCGCGAACACCTCCTCCTTCCACAGGCCTTCACGCACCGTGACCCCGCTGACGACGCGGTATGCCGGGTCCACCAGCCGCTCCAGGGCCTCGGCGGAGCTCATCTGCTCGGCCATGGTGTAGGTGCCGGGCTGGATCGTGGCCGAACGGTCGTCGCCGATGGCCACGCTGCTGAAGGCCTCGGGGGAGGCGACGACGTCGGCGGCGGCGAGTACCTGCCCGATCTCCGCACCGCCGGCCCCATCGGGTATCTCGACGGTCACCTCCCCGGTGCCGGGGCCCGGGTAGTCCTGCGGTGCGTCCGAGCCGAGGTTGAACGAGGGGATCAGACCGGAAAGGGCCTGCAGAGCGAAGTACCCGCCGATCGCGACCACGGCCACGGCGCTGAGCAGCGCACCCCACCGCACGTGGTGCGGGCGTTGCCGACGCGTCGGCGGCTGGTGGTCGGCCGGCTCGGGCTCACCCGGCAGCAGACCGCCGCCAGGTCCATCGTGCAGGAGGTCGTCATCGGCATGGGCGTGCTCGTCGTACGTGTCGTGGTCATACGTGTCGTCGTCGTACATGTCGTCATCGTGGTGCACACGCTCGTAGCGCTCGTCGTCAAAGATCCTGCTCATGCCTGCCGTCCTTCGTCCGTTCGGCCGGACCCAGGGGTCCGGGGCTTTCGTTCCCGCAGGGCCGTGCCGGGCGGCCGCCCAGTATGACGTTCAGCGTCCAGCGCCGACTGCAGGATCAGCACCGCTGCCGCCTGGTCGATCTTGGCTCGCTGCTGGCGTCCGGGGACACCTGACTCGCGCAGCACGCGATGGCCGTCGACCGTGCTCAGCCGCTCGTCCCAGAGCCGCACCGGCACGCTTGCCAGGCGCCGGTGCAGCTCAGCAGCGTATCGGCGGGCGTGCTGAGCGGCCACTCCCTCCACACCGCTGAGCGAGCGGGGCAGACCGACGATGACCTCGACCACTGCTCGGCCCGCGGCCATCTCAGCCACCAGGTCCAGGTCTGAACCAGTAGCGAGGTCACGGTCAAGGGTTTGCACCGGGAAGGCGAGCATGCCCGCAGGGTCACTGGCTGCCAGGCCTACCCGCACCTCACCCACGTCCACGCCCATACGTACGCCCGGGCGGATGCGCGACGCGTGACTGTCCATCCCCCGGTCGTCGGAGGGTGCGGTGTGTCGGGTCGTCACCAGCTCACCCGTCCCGGTTCGCTCGGTCCCCCACGGCGTGCTCGATCTGCTGCAGCGCCTCCCCGGTGCGAGCCGGGTCGGTGCCACCCCCCTGAGCCAGGTCAGGCTTGCCGCCCCCGCCGCCACCCAGCGCTGCAGCCGCGATCCGGACCAGGTCGCCTGCTGAGATGCCCCACGAACGGGCGAGCTCGTTGGTGGCCACCACGACGGCCGGTCGGCCCTTGGCAGTGCCGGTCGCGGCGACCACACTGGGCCGGTCCTGACCGAGCCGACCGCGCAGGTCAGTGACCAGACGGCGCAGGTCATCGCCGCCGACCCCTTCGCCGGCCTCGTGTCCGAGATAGGTGACACCAAAGACGTCGCGAGCCTGCCCGACGATGTCAGCGGCGGCGGCCAGCACCTGCTGCTGACGGGCAGCCGCGATCTCTCGCTCAGCGTCCTTGAGCCGGGCCAGGATGCCGTGCACGCGCTCAGGCAGGTCTTCCGGGCGGCCCTTGAGCACATCCGTGAGCTGGCTCACGACGGCGTGCTCACGGGCCAAGAAGTCGTAGGCGTCGGTGCCGACGAGCGCCTCCACCCGGCGCACCCCGGCGCCGATCGAGCTCTCGCCGAGCAGCTTGATGAGCCCCAGCTGGCCCGAGCGCTGGGCATGCGTGCCACCGCACAGCTCGCTGGCCCAGTCGCCCACTGAGACCACGCGGACCTGGTCGCCATACTTCTCGCCGAACAACGCCATCGCCCCGGCTTCGCGCGCCTGGACCTGGGTCATCACCTCGGCACGGACCGGCAGGTCGTCCATCAGCAGGGCGTTGACCCGCGCCTCCACATCGGTGACCACCGAAGGCGGCAGCGCGGACTGGGCGGTGAAGTCGAAGCGGAACCGACCCGGGGCATTCTCCGACCCAGCCTGGGTCGCGGTGTCCCCCAGCGCTTCCCGGATTGCCTTGTGCACCATGTGGGTGGCCGTGTGCGCCCGGGAGATGGAGCGCCGCCGGGCGACGTCGACCTCGCTGTAGGCCTGCTCGTCGATGCTGATCCCACCCGAGGTCACGGTGGCCTTGTGCGCGACCAAGCCCAGGATGGGTGACTGCACGTCGCGCACCTGCGCCACCGCCCCGCCGGCCAGCCGGATCGTGCCGCCGTCGGCCAGCTGCCCACCACCCTCGGCGTAGAAGGGGGTGCGGTCGAGCACGATCTCCACCTCGTCGCCGGGCCCGGCGGTACGCACGACGGCGCCATCCACCAGCAGGCCGGCGACCCGGCCCTCGGACACGACCTCGTCGTAGCCGGTGAACTGCACGGCGCGACCGAGGGTGTCCGCAACCGCTCGGTATGCCGTGGTGTCGCCGTGCGCGGACTTCTTGGCCCGGGAGTCGGCCTTGGCACGGTCGCGCTGCTCGCCCATCAGCCGCCGGAAGCCGACCTCGTCCACCTGCAGTCCCTGTTCAGCGGCCATCTCCAGGGTCAGGTCGATCGGGAACCCGTAGGTGTCGTGCAGCGCAAACGCCGCGTCGCCGCCAAGGGTTGTGGCCCCGGCCGCCGTGACCCGTCCGACGGCAGTGTCGAGCATCGTCGTGCCGCTGGCGAGGGTCCGCGCGAACGCCTGCTCCTCGGCATACGCGATCTGGCTGATCCGGGACCAGTCCGAGGCCAGCTCGGGATAGGACTTGGCCATGACGTCCTTGCTCACAGGTAGCAGCGTCGGCAGGGACGGGTCGCTGACTCCGAGCAGCCGCATCGAGCGCACCGCGCGGCGCAGCAGCCGGCGCAGCACGTAGCCGCGCCCCTCGTTGGCCGGGGTCACCCCGTCACCGATGAGCATCAGGGCCGAGCGGACGTGGTCGGCCACCACCCGGAAGCGCACGTCATCCTGCTCGTTGGCGCCATATCGACGTCCGGACAGCTGCTCCGCGGCTGTGATGACCGGGAACACCTCGTCGATCTCGTAGAGGTTGTCCACCCCCTGCAGCAGGTAGGCGACCCGCTCCAGCCCCATTCCGGTGTCGATGTTCTTGCTGGGCAGCTCGCCGGCGACGTCGAAGTCGGTCTTGGACCGGACCGCCGAGAGCTCCTCCTGCATGAAGACCAGGTTCCAGATCTCCAGGTATCGGTCCTCGTCGACGACCGGTCCACCCTCGGGGCCATAGGCGGGGCCTCGGTCGATGTAGATCTCGCTGCATGGCCCACCCGGGCCGGGGACCCCGGTGTGCCAGTAGTTGTCGGCGGTGCCGCGGCTCTGGATCCGCTCCCGGGGCAGCCCGGCCACCCGCTCCCAGATCTGCGCCGCTTCGTCGTCGCCCTCCAGCACGGTCGCCCAGACCGTCTCAGGGTCGAACCCGTAGCCACCCTCGTCCTGGGAGCCGGTCACCAGGTCCCAGGCCAGCCGGATCGCCTCCTCCTTGAAGTAGTCCCCGAAGGAGAAGTTGCCGTTCATCTGGAAGAAGGTGCCGTGCCGGGTGGTCTTGCCCACCTCCTCGATGTCCAGGGTGCGCACGCACTTCTGTACCGAGGTCGCACGCTTCCACGGCGGGGTCTGCTGCCCGGTCAGGTAGGGGATGAACGGCACCATCCCGGCGACCGTGAAAAGCAGTGTCGGGTCGTCGCTGACCAGCGAGGCGCTGGGGACCACGGCATGGCCACTTGCCTCGAAATGGCTCAGCCAGCGTCGCCGGATCTCCGCGGTCTCCATGTCTCCTCATCGTCGTGTTGTCTGGTGGTCGCCGCTGCGTAAACACGGGTGCAGCGCTCAGGTGCCCACGGCACTCTACCGCCCGGGCGTTTGCCCACCCCGGATGATTCGGCGCAGCTGCTCCCATCGCGGTCCCAGCCGCTCCTCCCAGCCCCGGTCCGTCGGGCGGTAGTAGTCGGCGTCCTGCAGGTCGTCGGGCAGGAACTGCTGGGCGCCGGCTCCCCCGCTCTCATCGTGGCTGTAGCGGTAGCCCTGCCCGTGCCCGAGCCGAGCGGCCCCGGCATACCCGCTCCCCCGCAGATGAGCGGGCACCGGACCCCCCTGACCTGCCCGTATGTCGGCGATTGCCTCGTTGATGGCCGTGTAGGCGGCGTTGGACTTGGGGGCAAGGGTGTTGTGGACCACGGCCTGCGCCAGCACGATGCGGGCCTCCGGCATACCGATCTGGGCGACCGCGTGCAGGGCCGCGACAGCGGTCTGCAGGGCCGTCGGGTCGGCCATCCCGACGTCCTCGCTGGCGCTGATCACGATGCGCCGGGCGATGAACCGGGGGTCCTCCCCCGCCTCGAGCTGGCGGGCAAGGTAGTGCAGTGCGGCGTCGACGTCGCTGCCCCGCATCGACTTGATGAACGCGCTGGCGACGTCGTAGTGCTGGTCGCCGGCCCGGTCGTAGCGCACCAGCGCGTGTGCCACGGCCTGTTCGACGTGGTCGGTGGTCAGCGTGATCGGGTCCCCCTCGCTGCCTGGGGCGGCGGCGTCCGCGGCCACCCCGGCGGCGGCCTCGAGAGTGGTCAGCGCCCGCCGGGCGTCGCCCCCGGCCAGCCGCACGATCGCCGCCTTGGCCTCGGTGTCGATGACCACCTCGCCCGCGAGGCCGCGCTCGTCCTGGACGGCGCGGTCGATCAGCTCGCCGAGGTCGTCATCGTCCAGTGGCTGCAGGGTGACCAGCAGCGAGCGCGACAGCAGCGGGGCGATGATGCTGAACGACGGGTTCTCGGTGGTGGCCGCGACCAGGATGATCAAACGGTACTCCACGCCGGGCAGCAGCGCGTCCTGCTGTGCCTTGGTGAAGCGGTGGATCTCGTCGAGGAAGAGCACCGTTGCTCGCCCGTGCAGGTCACGGTCTCTGGTGGCGGCCTCCATGGCGGCGCGCACGTCCTTGACTCCCGCGCTCACCGCAGAGAGCTGCACGAAGCGCCGCTGCGCCGACTGCGCGGTCAGGTGCGCCAGGGTCGTTTTGCCGGTGCCGGGAGGGCCCCACAGGATGGCCGACAACGGGCCTGCGGTCCCGGCACCCCCTTCGATGAGCCGGCGCAGCGGGCTGCCCGGTCGCAGCACGTCGCCCTGGCCACGGACCTCCTCCAGGCTGCTCGGGCGCATCCGCACCGCCAGCGGCGGGCGCAGATCGGGAGCGGAGTAGTCGGCACCCGCGGCGAAGAGATCGGGTTCGTCGCTCACGTCTGGCAGGCTAGCCGGGTGCGCGAGCAGGTCCCACTTCTTGAGCTCGCCGTGCGTAGCGGGCCGTCTACGGACCTGTCGCCGGCCGGACGTAGGCTGCGTGTCATGCGCACCTGGGCGACTGCCGTCGCTGTCTCCGCTGTGGTGCTGGGGGTGCTCGACGCGCTGTGGATCACGCAGGTCGCCGGGCCGCTCTACCGCGCCGAGCTCGGATCTGTCGTGCGCGAGCCGTTCCTGCTGGCCCCCGCCCTGGCCTTCTACGTCATCTACCTGCTGGGTCTTACTCACTTCGTTACTCTGCCGAGGCGTCACGCGAGCGCAGCGCTCGCCGCACGAGATGCGGCATTCTTCGGTGTCGTTGCCTACGGCACGTACGCCCTGACCGGCTGGGCAGTGCTCGAGCCGTTCAGCGCGGTGGTCGCCCTGTCCGACCTGGCCTGGGGTGCTGTGGTGTCCAGTGTGACCGTGCTCGCGGCGCGGGCGGCGCTGCTCCGGGGTGATGGGCGCAGGGCGGGTGAGCGGACCGGCTGACCAGGCAATCCCTGGCGATCTGGCATCATGGCGCCGGGCCGCCGCCGCCTCGTGATTGACCTCCCGGCACGTGGCGAGGTGTGGTGGTGCGAGATGGCCGAGATCGGTCGCCGCCCGGTGCTTGTCCTGTCCCGCGATGCGGTGATCCCAAGGCACCGGCGGGCGTTGGTCGCGCCGTGCACGTCCACGATCAGGGGTCTGGCCAGCGAGGTCGCCCTCGAGCCTGGTGACGACCCGCTCCCGAGGCGATCGGCGGTCAACGTGGACTCGGTTGAGAGTGTCTCGATCGCCGTACTCGTCGGTCGGCTCGGCCGGTTGAGTGACAGCCGCATGCGGGAGGTCTGCTCAGCGCTGGCCATTGCGGTCGACTGCACCGCCTGATCCAGCTCCTCGGGCAAGAGTCAGGGGCCCAGGGCGGGCAGTGATCGTATGTCGAACTCGCGGCGCAGCAGTCGCCGAGCCGCGTGCACGCCGCACATCCCGTGCACGCCGGGCCCGGGCGGTGTGGAGGAGGAGCCGAGGTAAATCTGGGGCGCGACGGCATACGGATCGGGGGATGCGGTGGGGCGGGCGATCATCCGCCAGAGGTTGACCGTGCCACCGGAGATGTCGCCGCCGACCAGCGAGGCGTTGTGGTCCGCCAGCCGCGACGCGGGCGTCACCACAGCGTCGACGACCAGGTCGCGGAAGCCAGGGGCGAACCGCTCCAGCTGGGCGTCCGCGGCGCTGCGCACGTCGAGGGTCGACCCGTGCGGCACATGGGCATAGGTCCACAACGGTCGCAACCCTGTCCGGCCCAGCCGGGTCGGGTCGTGCAGAGCCGGGTCGCTGACCAGCATCACCGGGCGGTCAGCGTGCCGGCCGGCCCCGACCGCAGCCTCGGCCTCGCGCATGTCGGCTACAGAGCCGCCGAGGTGCACGGTCCCGGCGCGCCCGACCTCGGGGTGAGTCCACGGGACCGGTCCGGAGAGCATGTAGTCGATCTTGCACACCCCGGCCGCGAGCCCGAGGCCCATCAGCCGGGACCGGAAGGGCTCGGCGAGCATCGGGGCCAGCATGTGGGCGTGCGTGTCGAACAGGTAGGCCCGGGCGGGCGGAAGGTCGGCGACGGAGGCCACCGGGTGTCCGGTCAGGATCTCGACCTCGTGGGCACGCAGATCGGCCACCAGGGCCTGCGCGATGGCTCCGATGCCACCTCGCACCACCGGCCAGCCGGTCGCGGTGTGCGCCAAGGCTCCGAGCATGGTCGCGGTCGCCGCGCCGGCCAGCGACGGCAGCGGTGCGATCGTGTGCGCGGCCACCCCGGTGATCAGCGCCGGGGCCACGTCGCCACGCCAGACCCGGTCCAGCAGCGCGGTCCGGGACAGCGCGGCGGTCGACATACCCAGCGCCGCTGCCGTCGACGCGACCGCAGCGGGACTCAGGCCCGGCGCGAAGGGAAGCGACCGTTTGTCGGACAGGGCGACCGCTGACAGCTCTCGTGGGTGCGCGGCAAGGTGCCCGAGCAGGCCCTTCCATCGAGACCCGTCAGCGCCCAACCCGTCGACCGTGCGCTCGATGTCGCGGTAGGCCACCCCGGCGCGACCGCCGTCCAGCGGCTGGACGTAGGAGACCTCCGGCGTGATCAGCTCCACCCCGCGAGCGGCGAGGTCGAACTCGGCGAAGAAGGCGGAGGCCGGGGCTGCCGCCGGGACAGCCGCGCACACGTCGCGCAGCAGACCCTCGGCCTCCGACACCTGCGGGGAGGTCAATGGCAGGGTGCGGATGCCGCCGCCGAGTGTGGACTGACCCTCGACCAGGGTGACCGCCAGCCCTGAGCGGGCCAGCACGACCGCGGCGGCGAGCCCGTTGGGGCCCGAGCCGACGACCACCACGTCACGCACGCGGCCTACTCCCCCACGGGCTTGCGTTCTGCCTCTAGGCGGGCGTCAACCCCGGCCTCCTTGCGCTGCGCAGGGGTGATCGGTGCCGGTGCGGCGGTCAACGGGTCGAAGCCGCCGCCGGACTTGGGGAAGGCAATGACGTCGCGGATCGAGTCGGTCCCGGCGAGCAGCGCCACGATCCGGTCCCAGCCGAAGGCGATGCCGCCGTGCGGGGGGGCACCGTAGGCAAACGCCTCGAGCAAGAAGCCGAACTTCTCCTGGGCCTGCGCCTCGTCCAGTCCCATGATCGCGAACACCCGCTGCTGGATATCGGAGCGGTGGATTCGGATGGACCCACCGCCGATCTCGTTGCCGTTGGCGACCAGGTCGTAGGCGTAGGCGAGGACGGCTCCGGGGTCGTCCTCCAACGTGTCCAGGAACTGCGGCTGAGGGGAGGTGAAGGCGTGGTGCACTGCGGTCCAGGCGCCGCTGCCCACCGTGACATCGCCGGCGGCCTGCGCGTCGGTAGCCGACTCAAACAATGGCGCGTCGACGACCCACAGGAGTGACCAGGCGCTGGTGTCAATCAGCTCGCAGCGGTGCCCGATCTCTAGGCGCGCCGAGCCGAGGATGGCCCGGGACGGCTTCGGTGCGCCAGCGGCGAAGAAGACACAGTCCCCCGGCTGGGCGCCGACGTGCGCCGCGAGTCCGTCCCGCTCGACCTCAGACAGGTTCTTGGCCACCGGCCCGCCCAGGGTGCCGTCGTCGGCCACGGTCACATAGGCAAGGCCACGCGCTCCGCGCTGCTTGGCCCACTCCTGCCAGGCGTCGAACTGGCGCCGCGGCTGGCTGCCCCCGCCGGGCATCACGACCGCCCCGACATACGGAGCCTGGAAGACCCGGAAGCCGGTGTCGGCAAAGTATGCGGTGCAGTCGGTCAGCTCGTTGCCGAACCGAAGGTCTGGCTTGTCCGAGCCGTAGCGGGCCATCGCCTCGGCATACGTCATCCGGGGGAACGGCGCGGCCAGGTCGACCCCGATCACCTGCCAGACGGCGCGGGCGATCGTCTCGCCGAGCTCGATCACGTCGTCCTGATCGACGAAGCTCATCTCGACATCGAGCTGGGTGAACTCCGGCTGGCGGTCGGCCCGGAAGTCCTCGTCGCGGTAGCAGCGGGCGATCTGGTAGTAGCGCTCGAGACCGGCGACCATCAGCAGCTGCTTGAACAGCTGCGGGCTCTGCGGCAGGGCGTACCAGGAGCCCGGCTGCAGTCGGGCCGGCACCAGGAAGTCACGAGCGCCCTCCGGGGTGGACCGAGTCAGCGTCGGCGTCTCGACCTCGACGAAGTCACGCTCGCCGAGCACCGAGCGTGCAGCGGCGTTGACCTTGCTGCGCAGCCGCAGGTTGGCGCCGGTGGAGCTGGCTCCGGGGCGCCGCAGGTCCAGGTAGCGGTGCCGCAGCCGCACCTCCTCCCCCACCGTGACCCGCTCGTCGATCTGGAACGGCAAGGGTGCGGCGGCGCTGAGCACCTCCAGGTCCACCGCAAGCACCTCGACCTCCCCGGTCGGCAGGTCGGAGTTGGCGTTGCCCTCGGGTCGGGTGCGCACCGTGCCGGTGACCTTGATGCAGTACTCGTTGCGCAGCTCGTGTGCCCCCCCTTGATCCAGCACCTCGTCGCGGGCCACGACCTGGACCACACCGGAGGCGTCGCGCAGATCCAGGAACGCCACGCCGCCGTGATCGCGCCGGCGGGCGACCCACCCGGTGAGTGTGACGGTCTGGTCGGTGGCGGCGTGGTCGGCGCGCAGGGTGCCGGCCTCGTGGGTGCGGAGCACGTGGGATCCCTCGGGGTATGCGGTGTCAGACGGACAGTGCTCAAGTCTAGATGCGCTATGTCGCAGGCGCCGACTGCAGCTCAGGCGCCGGCCCGTGGGCCGGCTCAGTCGCGGGCTCGACCCCGTGGTTGAGAGGTCCACGGATCGCCAACTGGGCGCAGCGTGCTCCAGCCAAGGGCGCGGGAGCGGTGCGCGGCCAGCATGGCGATGGCTGCGGTGGAGTTGCGTAGTCGTCCGGCCAGCACCGCATCGACCCCGCCGTCCAGGTCGACCCAGCGAGCCGGCATACCGGCCTCTTCGTGCTCCCGGTCGTGCCGTTCGCCCTCAGCGACGTCGGACAGGCCGGTCGCGAGGTAGACGCGCAGGGCCTCGCTGTTGCCGCCGGGCGACGACACGTAGTCGACCAGCACGGACCAGTCCGCAGCGAGCAGGTCAGCCTCCTCGCCGAGCTCGCGCGCAGCCGCTTGGACGGGGGGCTCTCGATCGACGTCGAGCAGGCCCGCTGGTATCTCCCACTCCAACGCCCCGACCGGATGACGGTACTGCTGGATCAACAGCACCTCGTCGTGGCCCCGGTCCGAGCGCAGCGCCAGGACCGCGACGGCACCGGTGTGCTCGACATACTCGCGGACCACCTCTCCGGCGTCGCCGAGGTCGACGGTGTCACGCCGGACGTCCCAGACAGCGCCGTGCATCGCCACCTCGGTATGCCGCACCGGTCGCGGGGCGATGTGGTCGCTGAGGTCCTCGCCGGCCAGGCGGGGTGCGGTCAGACTCATCGCGGCCTCAGTGCACCGGCGTGCGCTCGACCTCGACCAGGCGCTCGTCGCGCTGCGCCTGCACGGCAGCAGCCACGAGCCCGGTGAACATCGGGTGCGCCCGGTCGGGGCGACTCTTGAACTCAGGGTGCGCCTGCGTGGCGACGTAGTAGGGGTGCACGTCCTGCGGCAGCTCGACGAACTCGACGAGCGTGTCGTCCGGGGAGGTGCCGCTGAAGACCAGACCTGCGTCGACCAGCGCTGCGCGGTAGCCGTTGTTGACCTCGTAGCGGTGCCGGTGCCGCTCCTCGACCCGGGTGGCGGCATAGGCGTGCGCCAGCACCGAGCCCGGGGCGAGGTCCGCGGGGTAGGAGCCCAGCCGCATGGTGCCCCCCAGGTCTCCTGCACCGTCGACGAAGGCCTTCTGCTCCTCCATGGTCGCGATCACCGGTGCCGAGCTGCCCGGGTCGAACTCAGTAGAGCTGGCCCCCTCGATGCCGGCGACATGGCGGGCGTACTCGATCACCATCGCCTGCAGACCCAGACAGATGCCCAACGTCGGGACCTGCCGTTCGCGGGCCCAGCGCAGCGCCCCGATCTTGCCCTCGATCCCCCGCACGCCGAAGCCCCCTGGCACCAGGATTGCGTCGACCCCGGTGAGCGCCTTGACGGCGCCGCTCTCGGTGCGGCACTCATCGCTGGCGACCCAGCGGATGGAGACGCGGGCGTCGTTGGCGAACCCACCGGCTCGCATCGCCTCGATGACCGACAGGTAGGCGTCGGGCAGGTCGACATACTTGCCCACCAGGGCGATCTCGACCTCGTGCTCGGGCTCGTGCACCCGGCGCAGCAGCGCGTCCCATACGGTCCAGTCGACGTCGCGGAACGGCATACCGAGCTGACGCACGACATAGGCGTCCAGACCCTCGCGGTGCAGCACCTTGGGTATGTCGTAGATGCTCGGGGCATCGATGGCGGTGGCCACGGCATCCTCGTCGACATCGCACATCAGCGAGATCTTGCGCTTGATGGACATGGGGATGTCACGGTCGGCGCGGCAGACGATGGCATCGGGACTGATGCCGACCTGGCGCAGCATCGCCACGGAGTGCTGGGTGGGCTTGGTCTTCAGCTCCCCGCTGGGCGCTAGGTAAGGCACCAGCGAGACGTGCAGGAAGAAGCAGTTGGACCGGCCGACGTCGTGCCGCACCTGCCGCGCCGCCTCCAGGAACGGCAGCGACTCGATGTCGCCGACGGTGCCGCCGATCTCGGTGATGATGACGTCGGGGGCGGCTCGCTCGCCCTGGGGCTGTGCGTCTTCGCGCATCCGAGACTTGATCTCGTTGGTGATGTGCGGGATGACCTGCACCGTGTCACCGAGGAACTCCCCGCGCCGCTCCTTGGCGATGACGTCGTTGTAGATCTGCCCCGTGGTGACGTTGGCGCGACCGCGCAGACTGACGTCCAGGAACCGCTCGTAGTGCCCGATGTCCAGGTCGCACTCCGCGCCGTCCTCGGTCACGAAGACCTCGCCGTGTTGGAACGGGTTCATCGTGCCCGGGTCGACGTTGATGTAGGGGTCGAGCTTTTGCATCGTCACCCGCAACCCCCGCGACCTGAGCAGGAACCCCAGGCTTGACGCCGTGAGCCCCTTGCCCAACGAGGACGCGACACCGCCGGTCACAAAAATGTGCTTCGTCTGCTCCACCACGGGATGTCAGTTTACGTCACGCCGCGTCACGAGCCCGCCGCGGCGCGCCCGTAGGCCACCAGCAGAGCCTGGACGGCATCGTCACTCGTGGGCAACGAACCGGCGCGGTGCCGCGAGGCCGCAGCGAGCTCTTCGGCAAGCCCGGAGTCGGTCAGCACCTGGATGAGCTGCTCGGCCAGTGCCGAGGGCAGCTCGCTGGGCGCCTCGTCGGACACCAGGCACCCGGCCCCGCCGAGCACCGCCTGCGTGCCTCCGACATCGGTGGCCACGATCGGCGCTCCGGCCAGCAGCGCCTCCTGCAGCCAGACCGGCTGTCCCTCCCAGCGGGCCGCTGACACGACGACGTCGGCGGCGGCCAGCAGGTCAGGAACGTCGTCGCGGTGCCCCACCAAGTGCACCGGCAGCTGCTCCCGCTCGATCCGACGTCGCAGCGCGTGCTCCTGAGGACCGGTCCCGGCGACGATGGCGACCAGACCCGGGATCCGGTCCTTGCTGAGCGCCACGGCGTCGAGCAGCCGGTCGAAGCCCTTCTGCGGCGAGAGTCTGCCGACCGCGACGACCAGTGCCGCGTCGGGTGCGACCCCGAGGTCGGCCCGGGTCTGGTGCGGGTCGCTCACCACTGGCCGGCAGGTCGCGGGCACCACCGCCAGCTCGACACCGCTTGCTCCCAGGTCGCTCATCCGAGCCTGCAGGTCCGGCGACACAGCCAGCACCTGGTCGGCACCGCGGGCCACGATCCGCTCCAGACCGCGATGCACCACGGAGGCCAGCCGCCCCTCGGGTGCCGCGTTGTGGTGGGTCACCACGAGTCGGGGCCGCTCGCGGCCACCACGACCCCGTGCCGCGACACTCAGCGCTCCGGCTCGCACGCCGTGGGCATGCACGACGTCGAAGGTATGCATGGCCTCGCGCAGCGCGGCGATCACGGCCCGATCCCGGTGCGGCACCGGGCGCGGTCCCACCTCGGCCTCGATCACCGCTGCACCCGCCTGCTGCAGCGCGAACCGGTGGGCCACGACGGCGGGGCACGCCACCGTCACGTGGTGCCCCACGGCGCTGAGGCCGGCGGTGACCTGCTCGACATGGCGCCCCACGCCGCCGGCCACCAACCCGGTCACCATCAGCACGTCGGCCACGTGGTCAGTCTGCCTCACGCCGGGCAGTCAGAGTGCCGAGGACCGCACGGTATGCCGAGTCGCCGCTGGTCCGCAGGACCACCAGGACGGCGAGGACAAGGACGACGGTGGTGACCAGGGCGGTCAGCAGGGCCTCGAGCACGCCCTGTGTGCCGGTGGCGCCGAGCCCGAGGAGTGCGAGGATCTCGCGGCCGGCCAGCACCGCTGCACCGGCGGCCAGCACCCACGCCGTGCTGCGCCCTGCCTCCGCCAACGGGTCGACCCCCCAGCTCACCCGCACCTGTCGCCACAGGAGCAGGGCGCTGATCGACATACCCAGAGAGGAAGTCAGGCCGAGCATCGCCAGAGACGTCTGGACGTCCGGGCCCCAGACGAACAACAGCAACGGTCCAACCGCAGCAACCCCCCAGCCGATCGCGACCGACAGCGCTGCCCTGGTGGGCGGGCCTACGGCATACACCGCCCGCGTGAGCACCGCGGCCAGGCCGAGGCCGAGCAGTCCGGGGGCGAAGCACGCCACCGCCACGGGCAGAGCCAGCAGGGCGGCTCGCCCCGGACCTTGCGTGCCAGCGTCCAGCGCGAGGAACACAGCGCCTACCTCGCGGCGCACCGCCAGCAACCCCAGCAGGCCGAGCAGAGCGCCGACCAGCACAGCTCGGGTGGTCCGCTGCAGGACGTCCACCGCGGCGGGTCCACCGCTCAGCCGGGGGAAGGCCACGGTGGCCAGGGGGACGACGAGCACCGCGTAAGGCAACAGGTAGACCGTCTGGGTGTACGTGTAGACGTTGAGCACGCCGACGCCCACGCGGTTGCTGCCCAGGACGGTGGCCAGCACGCTCAGCTGTTGCGCCGTGACGGCGACGACTCCGGCGACCGCTAGCCCCCGGGCACGCGCTGCGACACCCGGCGGGAAGCGCAGCGTGGGGCGCCACCGCACTCCCGATCTCCGGACCGGGAGCAGCAGCGGCAGGCTGAGCGCGGCCACCCCCAACGTGGTGCCTCCGGCGAGCAGCAGCACCCCGGAGCGCGGCACCTCGGCCACCGGGCCGGTCGGGTCGTAGGTCAGACCGAAGACGACATACGTGGCGATCACGACCACGCTGGAAGCCAGCGGGGCCACCGCGGCCGCCAGGAAGCGTCGGTGCGCTTGCAGCACCCCGGTGAGCACGATGCCCAGACCGTAGAGGGCGATCTGGGGGGCGAAGAGGACCAGCATGGCCCCCCCGGCCGCTCGGCCACCGGCCGCGTCGCAGCCGGTGGCCGAGCCCAGCAGCAGCCGGGCCAGCGGGCCGGAGGCGGCGGCAACGGCCACGGACAATGGCACCAGCAGGCAGAGTGTCCAGGTCAGGAGAGCCGAGGCGGTCCGGTCCGCGGCGTCCTCGCGCCCGCGAAGCAGCAGACCGGAGACCAGTGGCACCGCGACGGCGGCAAGCGCCCCGCCGACTGCCACCTCGTAGAGCACATTGGGGACCTGGTTGGCGGAGGCGTAGACCTGCCCGAGGCAGGTGGCCCCGACATTGTCGGAGAAGACGGCCCACCGGCCGAGCCCGACGAGACGTGACAGCAACGTGGTGACCGCGACCAGACTGGCGGCGGCAGCCATCCCGCCGACCACAAGGCGGGGGCTGGGGTCGCTCATCGGCGCCGACGCCCCCAGGCGTCGAGCTCACGCAACATCGGCGTGGACTCGATGACCTGGGTGAAGCTCACCCGCTCCGAGACCAGGGTCAGCCCGGCGACCACCGCCAGCACGCACCTCCGGCCGGCGGGGGGGGGCCACCGCGCGGCCGACAGCCCAAGCAGGGCACCCACGGCGTTGGCTCCGGTGTCACCGAGCATGCTGACCGCACGCAGGTCGCGGGGCAGCAACACAAGGGCCGAGCCCACGGCAGCACCCGCGGGAGCAGCCGCTCCTGGCCCGGCCGGGCCCGCGCTCAGCGGTATGCCGACCAGCAGGGCAACCTTGAGCGCTCGTCCGGGCCGCAGGTCCAGCAGGTTCAGCAGGTTGGCGCTGCCCGCGACGAGACCAGCTCGCACCAGCAGGTCGGTGAAGCCGCGCAGGACCCCGGTCGTGTCGGCTGCGGATACCCGGCGGTTGTCCCTGCGGTCGGCGGCGGCCGCAACTACTCCGCAGCCGGTCAGACCGAGGATTTTCAGAGCCCCGCCGCTGACCTCACCGTGGGCGAGAGCACCGAGATGGCCGGTGAGTCCTTTGCGTGCGGCATCGGGGTGCAGGTCGTCGAGGGCACCGGTCACTCCTGTCCCGAGCGCGGTTGCTGCGGCGACGGGATCGAGCGAGGTCAAGGCGGCCGCGCTGCCGCAGACCAGCGCCACCCCTTCGAGGAGCGTGACCTCGTGTCCCTGGTGGTTGACCCGCGCCCATCGTCGGCTTCCGCCGGGGAGGCCGACGCGGCGGATGACTCGGTCCGCGGCCAGAGTCAGCACGGCGCTGCGCAGGACGGGTCGCCACGCAAAGCTCACGGGGCCTCGGAGTCTTCGAGAGAGCCTGGTGATCGGTTGCTCGGGGCGGGCGGCGGGTCGGGGGCGATCCCGCTGGAGTCAGCGGCCAGCCCATAGTGACCCGCCTCTCCCTGGACCTGCCGAGCCACCGCCCACGTGGTGGCCAACCGCCCGGTGGCGCTCTCCAGGTTGTCCACCGTGGACACCTCGTCGACCAGGTCGCCGTCGGCCCGCACCGCGGCCACCAGAGGAGGCTCGGAGTCGGCAACCGGGTCTTGCCACGCCTCCGTGCCCCCACCGAACACACAGACCGCAGCCGGCGTCTCGACCAGTGCGCCCACCAGGTCCAGCCGCTCCTGCAAAAGGCTCGCCTGCTCGCCATCCTGCTCGTCCGGCCCGCCATCGAGCCCCCCGTCCAGGACGACGACCGCCTGGTGCGGTGACAGCTGCGAGGCCCCTGGGAGGGCGGCGTCAGTTGAGTCCTCGCCCGTCTGCACCGAGATCAGGTCGGCCAGCTCCAGCCGTGTGGCAGCGGAGCCGACCTGCTCATCGGTTCGGAAGCTCTGGGTGCCTCCCAGGACCGCAGCCAGCACCGCTGCGGGGGTCGCCGTGGTGCCCAGCTCGGCCGCGACCGAGGCCACGACCTCGGCAGGCTCACTGCCGTCATCGACGTCCTCCCAGCTCGGGAGGACATCGACCCGGGTCACGCGCTCGGCGCCCGCGTCGGTCAGGGAGCTGATCAGCTCGTCGGCCAGCTTGCCGTCGCCGCCCGGCAGCTGCACCACCGCCACGTCGATGCCCTCGAGCAACCCCTCGGTTGACGGGGTGGACAACAGATCGATCAGGCCGTCCTTTGCCTCGGCCCGCCGCTCGTTGTGCTGCACCTGGTCGCGCAGCGCCGTGCGCTCGGTAGCGAGCTCGGCGACCTGTCCCTCGAGAGTGTCGGAGAGCTGACCTCGCAGCGGTCCCGCGCCGAGCACGATGCCGATGGCAAGGGCGATGAACACGGCGATCAGCGAGACCACGTGGTATCGGAAGTCGATCATCAGCCCACCAAACCCCCGAGGAAGGCCCATAGATCGCTGACCCGCACCGCCAGCACCCCCATCATGGCGCGCCCACCCGGGGTCACCGCGACAGCCGTGAGGAGGGCCACGAGACCGGCGAGCACGAGCCACAGCAGCGACAGTGTGGAAATCCGGGAGCGGTAGAGCAGGCTCACCCCCTTGGCGTCGACCAGCTTGCTCCCGATGCGCAACCGGGTCAAGAACGTGCTTGCCATCCCCTTGCGCCCCTTGTCCAGGAACTCCACGAGCGTCGCGTGACTGCCCACCGCGACGATCAAGGAGGCCCCCGAGCCGTCAGCCAGCAGCAGGGCAATGTCCTCACTGGTGCCGGTGGCCGGGAGCACGACGGGGTCGACCACGCCCAGCTCACGGACCCGGTCCAGGCCCGGCGCGTGCCTGTCGCGGTAGGCGTGCACGATGATCTCGGCGCCACTGGTGAGGGCGGCGTCGCTGACCGAGTCCATGTCACCGACGATGAGGTCGGGCCGGTGGCCGAGCTCGATCAGGGCGTCTGCCCCTCCGTCGACCCCGATCAGCACCGGATTGGCCTCCCTGATGAAGAAGCGCAACGTCTGCAGATCTTCCTTGTAGTGGTAGCCACGCACCACGACCAACGCGTAGCGACCCTGGATCCGAGTGCGCAGGACGGGGATCTCGATACCGTCCAGCAGCAGATCCTGCTCCTGACGGACGTACTCCATGGTGTTACGGGCAAACGCCTCGATCTGGGCCCCGACCCGACGTCTGGCCAGATCGGTGGCGGCCTGTACGGCGTCGGGGTCCAGCAGGTGTCCCTCGATGACCAGGGCCCCGTTGACCCAGAGCTGAGACCCACGCAGCTGACCGGTCTGCCCCTCCGCCAAGGCCGTCATCGCCTCGGACCCGGCGCTGTCGAGCAGCGGTATGCCGGCCTCGACCAGGATCTGAGGGCCCAGGTTGGGGTAGGCACCGCTCATCGAGGCGCCGGCATTGACCACCGCCACGGGACGGCAGGCCACAAGGGCCTGAGCGCTGACCTGGTCCAGATCCTGATGGTCGATCACCGCGATGTCACCCGGAGCAAGTCGTTTGGTGATGTTCTTGGTGCGCCGATCGACCCGGATGGTCCCGCGGATCGGGCTCCCCTCCGAGGCAGGCTGCTGAGCCGACCGGCCGAACAAGGTCATGGTCGGCCCATCGTGCCATGCCGGGACACCGAGACCTTGGCCATCGGCGGCCCGTCCACATAACCCTTGGGCTGCGCTATGCCCGGCCCGAGCCGGAGCGCGCCGGGGCATGCTGGTGCAGCAGCTCCCTAGCGTGCTCGAGCGCCGCCTCGGAGTCCGCAACGCCACCGAGCATCCTGGCGATCTCCCTGACCCGTGCAGGGCCCTCGACCGCCTTCACGTCGCTGGCGCTCACCTTGCCGTCGGAGGACTTGTGCACGACAAGGTGGTGATCGGCATACGCCGCGACCTGTCCGAGGTGGGTGACCACGATGACCTGCGACGTCTGCGCCAAGCGCGCCAGCCGGGCACCCAGGTCGAGGGCAGCGCTGCCACCGACGCCGGCATCGACCTCGTCGAAGACGTAGGTGGGCACCGCGGTCGTATGCCGGCCGGCCAGCTCCAGGGCTAGCATCACCCTGGATAGCTCGCCCCCAGAGGCAGCCTTCGTCACGGTGCGGGCCGGCGCCCCGGCATGAGCGGCCAGCCGGATCTCCACGTCCTCCAAACCGTGCGAACGGGGTCGGCATCGCTTGCTGTCCACCTCGACCCACCCCTGCGTGTGCTCCGTGTCACCGGGCGTGTCATCGCGCTGGTCCGTGTCCATGCCGGGGCCATCATCCACGCTTAGCTCCCGAGGCTGCACCACGACGTCCACACGGGCTGAGGCCATGGCCAGGTGAGCGAGCTCAGCCGTGACCTGTTCCCCGAGCCGTGCCGCTGCCGCCACCCTGGCCGAGCGCAGCGCCTGTCCGTGCTCACCGAGCTCTGCGCGGTGTCGGCATACGGTGGCCCGCACGGTGTCCAGACGCTCCTGCGAGACGTCGAGGTCGATGAGCCGCTTGGCCGACTCCTGCGCCCAGTCCAGCACCTGGGTGGTCGTGCCGCCGTAGCTGCGCAGCAGGGCCCCGAGCGCGGCGCGGCGCTGCTGGACCTGCTCCAGCCGGATCGGGTCGACCTCGATTCCGGTGCCGTAGGAGGCCAGGTCCGCTGCCAGGTCTGCTGCCAGGTAGGACAGCTCGTCGAGTCGGGACGCCAGCGCAGCCAGCTCGGCGTCGTGGGCGCTCATCTGCCGCACGGACCGGGCGGCCCCGGACAACAGCTCCATGATGGACCCTGACTGCTGCGACGGGTCCTCGTCGTCACCGGCCAGGGCCTTGTGGGCGTGGTGCGCGGCAGAGCCCAGCCCATCTGCATACGCAAGCCGGTCCTCCTCGGTGCGCAGCGTCTCCTCCTCCCCGACCTTCGGTGCGACCGCCTCGATCTCCTCAAGTGCGGTCTGCAACATCTGGGATTCCCGGACCCGCTGCTGGGCCGAGGTGGTGAGGTCGGTCAACAGCTCCCGCGCGGCGCGCCACGCCGCATACGACTCTGCGTATGCCGTGAGCGCGTCCTGCACCGACGCACCTGCGTAGGAGTCCAACAGCAAGCGGTGCTGCTCGGCCTCTCGCAGCCTCCACTGGTCGGCCTGACCGTGCATGGCGACCAGATGTTGCCCCACTTCTCCCAACACCGAGACCGGGGCGGCTCGACCGCCCACGTGGGCACGGGAGCGGCCCTCTGCGCTGACCGTGCGAACCAGAATCACACCGTCCTCGACCGCGCCGCCCGCCTCTGCTACGCGCGCAGCCGCCGGGTGGGAGCGGTCGACCGCGATCTCGGCCTCCACCTCGGTCTGCCGCGCTCCAGCCCGCACCAGGGCGGTGTCAGCCCGGGCTCCGAGCAGTAGTCCGAGGGCGGTGACGACCATCGTCTTGCCCGCGCCGGTCTCACCGGTGATGACGTTGAGACCTGGCGACAGCACGAGCTCGGCGTCATCGATGACGCCGAGCCGGCGGAGGCGAAGGGTGCTCAGCACCGGCTCAGCCTACGAGCCCGTCACGTGGGGCGGGCCGCGCCACCCCTGGACATCGAGGTCGAACTTGGCGACGAGGCGATCGGTGAACGGCGAGGTATGCAGCCGAGCCAGCCGCACCGGCAAGGAGCTGCGGCGGACCTCGATCCGTGCGCCCGGCGGGAGGTCGATGGTGCGTCGTCCATCGCACCACATCACCCCGGTGACCGAGGTGTGCGGCACGACCTCTACGGCCAGGTGGGTGTCCGGGCCGAGGACGAGTGGACGGGCAAACAAGGCGTGGGCAGAGATGGGCACCACCAGCAAAGCGGCCACATCGGGCCACACGACCGGGCCGCCACCGGAGAAGGCGTAAGCCGTCGACCCTGTCGGGGTCGCCATCACGATCCCGTCGCAACCCCAGGTGGCCAGCGGTCGCCCGTCGACCTCGACGGTGAGCTCCAGCAGTCGCTCACGCGCCGACTTCTCGACCGATGCCTCGTTGAGCGCCCAGCTGTGACAGATGATCTGCTGCTCGTGGATGACGTCGACCTCGAGGGTCATCCGCTCCTCCACGGTGTAGTCGCGGGCCACGATCCGCTCCACGGTCCACGAGATCTCCTCCCGCTCTGCTTCGGCCAGGAAGCCAACCCGGCCAAGGTTGACCCCAAGGAGGGGCACCGACGCGGGCCGGGCGATCTCGGCCCCGCGCAGAATCGTGCCGTCGCCGCCGAAGACCACGACGAGCTCGGCACCCGTCGCGTCGACACCCGGGCGGGGGACGCCGGCAACTCCGAGGGTGATGGCCTCGCTCAGCGGCGCCTCCGGCACCACATCGACCTGGATGTCGTGCCGCCCGAGATGCTCGGCGAACTCCTTGACCAGGGCCGGAACCTCCGAACGCTGCGGGTGGGTGACCAACAGAATCTTGCGGCTCATCGCTCCTCCTGCGCGGTGATGGCGGCGGCGCGCGTCCGGGCCTCGCGCAGCTCCATCGTCCCGGTGCTCCTCGGCGACAGCCACAGTAGGTACTCGTGGTTGCCCCGGGCACCACGGACGGGGCAGTCGCTGAGATCGACGATGTGCAGTCCGGAGGACACGCAGGCGTGCAGGACCGTCTCGAGGGCATGCCTGCGAGCCACGGGCGAGCGCACGACGCCACCGTGTCCCAACGCCTGCGGCCCGACCTCGAACTGCGGCTTGACCAGCAGCACCAGGTCTGCATCGGCAACGCATAGCGGCGGCAACAAGGACACAACGGAGGCCAGCGAGATGAATGACAGGTCGACGACGACCAGCTCGGCGGGTCCACCGATGGTGGCCACCGTTGTGTCTCGGATGTGCGTGCCGGAGCGCTCGGTGACCCGGGGATCGGCGGACAGCTGCTGGACCAGCTGTCCGTGGCCGACGTCCAGGGCCACGACGTGGCTCGCTCCCCTGGTCAGCAGCACCTGGGTGAAGCCGCCCGTGGAGGCACCGATGTCCAGGCAGCTTTTACCGGACGCGGTCAGCCCTCGCGGACCCCACAGGCTGAAGGCGTGGTCGAGCTTGCGGGCACCGCGACCGACCCACCGCGGTGTCGAGTAGGCGACCTCGACGGGGGCACCGGGCGTCACCACATACGCCGGTTTGATCACTGCGACTCCCTGAACCTGCACCGCACCGGACTGGATCAGCTCGCGAGCCTCCCCCCGGGCGCGCGCCAGGCCCGCGTCGACCAGATGCCGGTCCAGCCGAGTGGACGACGCCTCCCGGGTCACTGTGCGGACAGCCGAGCCTGCAGCCTGCGGTGCGCTGCCGCGGCCGCGTCCACCTGAGCATGCACACCGCCGACCCCGGCCTGCGCAAACTCGGACAGGATGGCGTCGACCTCCGCATCACCCGTGGTCGGGGGGTTCTGGCCCGGACCGACGTCAACGGCTGGCTCGGGGCTAGCTGGTGAGACCGACATGGCCCCAGGCTAACGCCACAGAGGGGCGAGATCGGGGATCGCGGCGACGATGTGAGTGGGTCGACCGGACTCGGGTAGCTCGTGTGCGTCCTCCCGCGTGCTGACACCGGTGAGGACCAGCGCCGACGGGATGCCGGCGGCGACGGCCCCCTGGATGTCTGTGTCAATGCGGTCGCCCAGCGCCAACACCCGCGAGGGTGGCAGGCCGAGTAGATCTAGCGCCATTGCGTAGCCGGCCGGCTGCGGCTTGCCGACCACGACGGGCGTTGCTCCGGTGCCATGGGCAACCGCTGCCACCAGCGAGCCGTTGCCCGGTGCCAGCCCGCGTGGCGTCGGCAGGGTGGCATCGCCGTTCGTAGCAATCCAGTGAGCACCTTGGTTGATGGCGTAGGCGGCCTCGTGCAGGTCGCGAACGCAGACCTCAGGACCGAAACCCTGCAAGACGGCCCAAACCCTGCTCGGCGGGCCTTGCGCTCCGACATCGACCGCCCGTAGGGCATGGAACCCGGCGTCGACCAGTGCCTGGGCAACCCCTGGACCTCCGACGGCAAGGACGGTCAGCGGTTCCTCGCCGCGCTCAGGGTCCTGGTCGCGCAGCTGCGCTAGATGAGCAGCGCCGACCTGGGAGGAGGTCAGCACCTCATCGGCGCTGGCAGCAACACCGACGGTGCCCAGGTGAGCCGCCACCTGGGCCGGGGTGCGTGAGGCATTGTTGGTCAAGAACAGCAGTGCCACCCCGCAGCTGCGAGCGTCCTGCAGACCTTCGGCGGCACCGGGGCACGGCTCGCCACCGGTGTAGACCACTCCGTCAAGGTCGACGATCAGCGCACCGAGCTCACCGGTCATCGATCTCGGCCCGTCAGCCCGCCGTGGATCGGACGATCCGGCTCCGTCTCAGCGTCGTCCGCCTCCAGGTCAACGAAATCCTCCGCGACGTCACCAAGCCGCTCGGCCGCGTCGGTCAGACCCTGCGGATCACAGTCAGCGGCGCGCTGCATCCACTCCGCGGACTCCTCCGCCTGGCCATCGGCCAGCAAGGCGTCGGCATACGCGTAGAACAGCCGACCTGCCCAGGGCGCGGACGGCTGAGCCGTGCGGACCAGCTCGCGCAGGCTGTGCACGGCCGCTCGAGTCTGGGACAGGTCGCGTCGGGCCCCAGAGACGACGATCGCCAGCTCCATCCGATCGGCCGTGTCCAGGCGAGCGGCTTCGGGACCTGCGGCAAGCTCAATCGCTCGCTCGGGGCGGCCAAGCCCTCTTTCGGTGTCCGCGATCAGCGGCAGCAGGTGTTCCGAGCCCGAGAGTCTGCGAGCCGTCCGGAACTCAGCCAGGGCCTTGACCCATTCCGTCCGTCGGTAGTGCACCAGGCCCAGGGTCTCGCGCACGATCGACACGCGACCGGCCCGGCGAACGGCCGTCTGGGCATGCGCCAGCGCGAGATCCAGATCCTCAGCCGCCAACGCCTCAGCCACCGCGACGAGGTGCCGAGCCACCCCCTCCGCATTGTCCTTGCTCAGTGTTCGCAGCTCGCGATGCACGGATCGGTCGACCTGATCGGCGCTGATGTGGTCAGCCAGCGGCGGCTCTGGCTGCCGGGCCGGCCGGTAAGCATCAGGCTGTCGGGCGGGCCGACGTCCCTCCGCTGGACGGTCCACCGCCTGTCGTCCCTCCCCCTGCCGGGACGGTCTGCGGGCATCGGACTGCCGCGCCGGCTGACGCCGCTCGTCGGAACGGTTCACAGTTGCTCCTCGGGGACGTCGGTATGCGGCGACAGTCTCTCACGCTACGTGGCCCTGCCCGCTGCCACCTGGTTTTGCTAGGGAGGTTGCGCCCCGCCGTTTCGTTTTGCTAGGGATGTTGAGCGTCCGGTTTATTCTGTGCAGATGGGCCACGCAGTTTCCCTAGCAAATGTAGGAATGGGGTGCAGTTTCCCTAGCAAAACGGGGGTGGGTCGGGCAGTTTCCCTTGCAAAAGTTGGTAGCCCGCAACCGTGGTGGTGGTTGCGGGCTACCGGGTAATGGTGGTCCGGCGGTGTCCTACTCTCCCACACCGTCTCCAGTGCAGTACCATCGGCGCTGTAAGGCT
>JAABUN010001886.1_pt1 | contig 41554 bp, 37 predicted proteins | sample 5559311 | NCBI WGS metagenome assembly JAABUN01 (sample SAMN10711877, study PRJNA513370) | rock metagenome | isolation source: Antarctica rocks | place: Antarctica: Victoria Land, Siegfried Peak sud
TACTTTAAATAACTGACAGCAATTCCAGATGATAGTTGTTTCTAAATTCTGTAAATAATTTATTAATCCGGTAAATCCTGCTTCAAAAACGTTCTCTGCATTGTAAATAATCACAAGAACTAAGAGGCATAAATGAGGTGAAGATATTAAACAAATACTTTAAATAACTGACAGCAATTCCAGATGATAGTTGTTTCTAAATTCTGTAAATAATTTATTAATCCGGTAAATCCTGCTTCAAAAACGTTCTCTGCATTGTAAATAATCACAAGAACTAAGAGGCATAAATGAGGTGAAGATATTAAACAAGTACTTTAAACAACTGACAGCAATTCCAGATGATAGTTGTTTCTAAATTCTGTAAATAATTTATTAATCCGGTAAATCCTGCTTCAAAAACGTTCTCCTCATCGTAATCCCAACCTTACCCACAAAATTTTCCAGGGGAGGATGTTGCTTAAAAATAGATATATTTATTTCCTGTGCCATTGAATATTTATGCCTGATTTTTAGAATAATTGCTTCGGCAACCTCCTCCAATAAATCACTTCTGATCGCCATTCGTTTTTTTACAATTTCATAGAGGTCCTCGTAATTGATTAAATCACTTAAATCGTCTGTCTTGATTTTATTATCATCATAACTAACAGTAAGATCTAACTGAAAATCATTTCCCACCAGGGCTTCGCCTTCATATAGTCCATGAAAAGCATAAAAATGCAGGTCGTAAAGATGCACACTTAACATAGATATAGTTTATGATAACAACGATTTCTTTTATGAAAGGTCTTAAACAATTCCTTTTTCCGATAAATATCTTTCTGCATCAAGGGCAGCTATACATCCACTGCCGGCTGCGGTTACAGCCTGGCGGTAAATTTTATCCTGTACATCACCACTTGCAAAAACACCTTCAATATTTGTTTTGGAGGTTCCAGGAACAGTTTTTATGTATCCGGCTTCATCCAGGTCAAGCCAGTCTTTAAATATATCCGAATTAGGATGATGCCCTATCGCAACAAAGAAACCATTGATAGGTATCTCTTGTTTTTCACCGGTTTTATTGTTAAGAATACGAACGCTGTGTACCCTGTTTTCACCCATTATTTCTTCAGTATCCGTATTGTAATATATTTTTATATTAGCTGTTTTTTTAACCCGCTCCTGCATTACTTTCGATGCTTTCATTTCATCTTTGCGAATAAACATATGAACAGTAGTGCATAGCTTACTCAAATAAAGCGCTTCTTCAGCGGCGGTATCTCCAGCTCCTACAATTGCAACTTCTTTTCCACGAAAAAAGAAGCCATCACATACAGCGCAGGCACTCACTCCAAAACCATTCAAACGTTGTTCGCTTTCCAATCCCAGCCATTTGGCTGAAGCTCCCGTTGCAATAATAACCGCATCAGCAGTTATTAATTTTTCATCATCTATCCATACTTTGTATGGTGGTGCCGAGAAATCTACTTTTGTAGCCAGACCGTAGCGTACATCACTTCCCATCCGTACTGCCTGTTTCTCAAAATCCACCATCATTTCAGGCCCCTGAACACCATTTGCATACCCGGGAAAGTTTTCCACTTCAGTTGTTATTGTTAACTGTCCTCCCGGTTGTATACCCTGGTAAAGCACAGGTCTTATATTCGCCCTTGATGCATAAATAGCTGCAGTATATCCTGCAGGCCCTGATCCAATAATAAGACAATGTACTTTTTCCTCTGAATTTTCCTTCATGTTGTAATAATGATTAATTATTAATGGTTAATTATTAACGGATAGTTGTTGATGGTTAATGGTTAATTGATGGAAGCACCGCAACTAATAGAAATTACCCATGCCTCATACCCCATACCTGATACCTCATGCCTACTTAGGAATAATCACTGATTTATACTGTACCGCATAACCGCCAAAATATCCAAGCGCTCCACCCTGTATGTTACCTAATACTTTTGTTGGTGTTGAAAAAGGATTACCGATGCTGGAATAGCCATACTCCATAGTACGCCAGAAATCAAAAGTTGTTTTATCAATATTGGTGAATTTTACCGTAACGGTATCTCCCCTGTTAAAGAAAGAATATACTGCAGGATCAATCTTTGTATTCCTGTCTATACCATGCTCTACTTCAATGTCATAGGTAGTTCCGTCAATGATCTGGTCATCAAATACAGAGTTAAGTCCTGGCAAATAAGATCCATTTCCTGTTCTGGTGTAATACCGGATATAATTGCCAAATCCCGGAGGGTCTGTAACCCTGGCCATCAATATCACTTTAGAAGTATCAGGATTATCAGGTGATTTTCTCCACCATAAAGAATCTACTTTTTTTGTTAAAGCAGGAATTGTTGTCGAGGAATTATATACTTTATCACCTAGCTTTATTTGCATGGTGTATGTTTTACTAAATGCTCCAACAAAACTATTCTGCATAGACGAATCAATAGTATAATAATATATGTTGATGAAAGCAGCGGTTTTATAAGAATATTCTTTAAGTACCTGTTGTTTTATGCCATCAGAAATTGTTATGCTGGCACCATGTACAAAAGAGCCTAAAAGTATTTCAGGCGATATCTTACTAAAATAATTAAGACTGTTTGACAAAATAACCAGCGGTGGCTGGCCGTTTTCAATATTTGCATCCACTACAAGGTTCGATGCAGTTTCATCCAATTTAAATGTTATCGACTTTTCGCAACCTGTTAAAAAAAATACAACCATTAAACAGGATAATACTTTTTTCAATGTTGGAAAATTACCTGTAATAAATGTAACGACGTTGGCCATCGATTGATATTGAGTGTTGAACACAGTCTTTATTAAATGCATTGAATGTAAGAATAACTTTTTATATCATAATCTTCCGGGTATATAAACAAATATCCGGCTGATTATGTTGCATAAAAAAACCGGTGAACTGTCACCGGTTTAAAAATAATATAAAAGTATATTTATCCTAAATATGCTTTCAATGCATTGCTATAACGCGCTTTTTGCAAACGTTTAATAGCTCTTTCCTTGATTTGGCGGATACGCTCTTTTGTAAGATCGTATTTTTGTCCTATCTGCTCGATAGTAACACCATTTTCACCATCAAGTCCGAAATAAGCATTTACAATCTCAGCTTCTCTGGGAGAAAGCGACTTTAACACGCGACGGATTTCATTTCTTAAAGAATCCTGCATCACATCTTCATCAGTTTCATCACCACCTTCCAGTAAATCGCCCATTGCAACGTCTTCTGCTTCGTGAACCGGAGCATCTAAGGAGCTATGACGCGTATTACTCTGGAAAATATTATTGATTTCAGTTTCGCTCATTTCTAAAATCTCAGCCAGTTCCTCAGTGGATGGTTCTCTTTCATGTTCCTGCTCAAAAGCCATATAAGCTTTATTGGCTTTATTGTAGGTACCAATTTTGTTTTGAGGCAGGCGGACTAATCGTCCCTGCTCTGCCAAAGCCTGTAAAATGGACTGCCGAATCCACCATACTGCATAGGAAATAAATTTAAAACCTTTTGTTTCATCAAAGCGCTGTGCCGCTTTAATTAAGCCGAGGTTGCCCTCGTTAATAAGATCGCTTAGTGATAACCCCTGGTGCTGGTACTGTTTTGCCACAGAAACCACGAAACGTAAATTGGCTTGTACCAATTTGTCTAGTGCTCTCTGGTCGCCCATTTTGATGCGCTGTGCTAAAACGGTTTCCTCTTCCGGAGTGATCATTGAAATCTTTGAAATCTCTTGTAGATACTTTTCAACCGCTTGTGAATCCCGGTTGGTGATCTGTGTAGCAATTTTAAGTTGCCTCATGCCTTCTTGAATTTGGTAATGAATAACGTTTAAAAGACAAAGAAAGTTTTCCAAACATAGCAAACAAAGAGTTAATATGGAAGCATTGCCGGATTATATTGCAAAATTACTTCCTAAACTCTGAAGTTCATAGCTTTTAACAATAAAAGAAGTAAGAGAAAGCAATTATAAATGTATAAAATACATTTATAAAGTAAAACACTTACTTTTTGTTTAATATTATCTCTCTTAAGCTTAACTCTATTATTGTTTTCTGAAAAAATAAATAAATTATTTGTATAACTAATCATTTAGTTATATGTTTACATAACTAAACCTTTAGTTATGTTTAAAAGTCTTACAAAATCTGAGGAACAGGTCATGCAGGTTCTCTGGAAACTGGAGCAGGGATTTCTAAAAGATATTCTTGAATTAAGTCACGAACCTAAACCGCACTCCAATACCATCGCTACCCTTTTAAAAATACTGGTAGAAAAAGGATTTGTTGAATATGAAGTGCAGGGACGAAACAACTTATACCGCCCCAAAATAACAAAGGAGGAGTATGGACAAAAAAGTATCCAGCAACTGGTAAAAGGGTACTTTGAAGGTTCACCTGCCAAATTAGTGTCACACTTTGTATCAGATAACAAACTGAGCCAGCAGGAACTGGAAGAATTACTGGCACAGATTAACTCATCTAAAAAACGCGGCATATGATACTGCTCATCTATCTGCTTAAACTGGTTACCTGTACTACCTTATTCTATGGCTATTATTTTTTCGTTCTACGTAATAAGCGAATGCATCAGTACAACAGGTTTTATATCCTGGCAAGTATAACTTTATCAATTATGCTGCCTTTAATTAAATTACCATTGCTTTCAGCAGGTAACGAAGAACTGGCAATTACTAAAACACTTCAGGGTATTGCTTTTGGCGGTTGGGAAAATGAAATTATTATTACCGCTAAAAAAAGCTTCATCAATTTAATCCTTACTGCGCAGAATATAATCGTTTTTATTTATGTAACAGGGCTGCTGCTGGCCATTTACCCTGTTATAAGATCCCTGGCATATATAAAATCGTTGTCACTAAAGCATACAGCTCAAGAACTTGAGAACATTTGGTTTTATGATACTGCTGAATCCGGCACACCCTTTTCTTTTTTCAATACTGTTTTTTGGAATAATAATATTTCAATAGAATCTGAAGAAGGTCAGCAAATATTCAGGCATGAGTTATATCATATAACACAAAAACATAGTTATGATATTCTATTCATGCAACTCGCCTGCTCGCTGTTATGGTTTAACCCGTTTTGTTACCTGCTAAACAAGGAACTGAAGGCCATTCATGAATTTCTTGCCGATGAGTATGCTTCCGGAACGGATAAGCATCAATATGCTGAATTACTGGTAATGCAGGCTATCTCACCTAAACAAATCTTCATTTCAAATCAATTTTTTTATAACCAAATAAAAAGGAGGATCGCTATGATTTTACAAAATAACACCACCCGTTACTGTTATATCAGAAAAGCAATGGCCGTGCCTGTTTTACTGCTGGTATTCTGCGCTTGTTCCGTTAAGAATAAGGATGAATTACTACCCTCACCGGTATCAACGAGCAAAGTGAATGAAAGGAAAGAAAGTTTGGTAGTTACCCCACCAACAAAAGATGATCAGGAATGGTTACATGCGGCAACAGGCAGTGATACAATCTTTACCAAAGTAGAAATAGAACCGGGTTTTCCAGGAGGGCTGAGTCCCTGGATGAGGTACCTTAACAAAACATTCAGATACCCTCAGGAAGCTCAGGAAAAAGAAATACAGGGCACCATTATAATCCAGTTTATTGTTGATAAAGAAGGTAACGTTAGTGAGGTTGAAGCTATTAAAGGAACAACTGAAGGGGGCCTGAGAGATGAAGCGATCCGGGTAATTAAAAATAGTGGTAAGTGGCTTCCTGCTTATCAGAATGGTAGCAAAGTAAAATGTTATAAAAAGCAACCGATAACTTTTAAGCTTGAAGCTGAATAAAATTAATATTATTAATGATTGTATCTATAATCGTACGTTTTAAAAACAGTGACCGACCTGGAGAAACGGATGAGCTTCGCCAGGTCGGTTACTGTTTTCAATAAACAATTTCTTCCCCTCTCACATTCAACACCAATTCCTTTTTATGATACGTTTCTACCCTGCCAACAACCTGTGCATCCATTTCAAAAGATTTTGAAAGATTGATAATTTCTATAGCAGCAGCAGCATCGGTAAATATTTCCAGCCTATGGCCCATATTAAAAACCTGGTACATCTCCCGGTTGTCTGACTGTGAAGCATTCTGAATCATCTTAAAGATCGGCGGTGGCTCAAACAAATTATCTTTAATGATTCTAAAATCACCCGGCAGGTATTTCATACATTTTGTTTGTCCACCGCCACTGCAATGTATTAAGCCATTGATCTTATCAAAGTGTTCTTCCAGTAACACTTTCATTAAAGGTGCGTAAGTTCTTGTCGAACTTAGTAACAGGTCTCCAATAGTAACACCAGAATACCCTTCTATATCAATTCCATCAGACATCCGGCAGGGACCTATATAAACAACAGTATCGTTTAATGAATTATCATAAGATTCTTTAAAATTCAATCCATAATATTTTGCCAATATATCATGGCGTGCACTGGTTAAACCATTGCTGCCGATGCCACTGTTATACTTTGTTTCATAACTCGACTTGCCAGAACTGGAAACTCCTACAATCACGTTACCAGGCCGAATTTTTTCATTAGTAATTAATTTACTTTTTGGCCAGCGGGCAGCCATGGTTCCATTAACCGCAATGGTTCTTACCACATCCCCAACATCGGCAGTTTCACCACCGAGGTATTGAATGTTTATCCCAAATGTTTTCAGCTGATCAAAAAAGTCCTGTGATCCGTTGATGATTGCTTCCAGGACCTCACCTGGAATTAATTTTTTATTCCTATCGATAGTGGAAGAAAAAAGCAGGTTATCATAAATACCAACGCATAGCAGGTCATCAAGATTCATTGCAATTGCGTCCTGTGCGATACCTTTCCATATACTGATATTTCCGGTTTCTTTCCAGTATAAATATGCGAGTATGCTTTTAGTACCTGCGCCATCAGCATGCATCAGGTTTACCCAGCTATCATCGCCAACAAGGTAATCAGCATAAATTTTACAGAAAGCATAGGGAAATAATCCTTTGTCTAATTTTTCAGTGGCTTTATGTACATCTTCTTTTTGTGCTGATACACCGCGTTGGGAATAAAGAGACATCTATGAACAGAATTTGAGAAATGAAGAATAGAGCATTATCTCTCAAAAATACTAAGGAGCAGCGATAAATGAATAATCACTTTTTAAACTACTTTTGCAGCACATTAATCATCTTTAAATAAACAAAACAGATAAGGTCGTTGTCGCAAAGAAAGAAGCTCACAATGGCCACATACTTTTATAATGAAGGTTCATACAGAAATAACAGCGCTTCCCTATTTTAAAAATGCAGTGGTAACTATAGGCACTTTCGATGGGGTTCATCTTGGCCACCGGCAGATCATAAATCAGTTAAAGGAAGAAGCACTAAAAATAAATGGCGAAACAGTTATTATAACCTTTTACCCGCATCCAAGAAAAGTAATTGGCTTAAAAACTCAGTTGCATCTTATTAATACACCGCAAGAGAAACAGGAATTATTAGCAGCACAGGGGGTTGACCACCTTGTGATAGTTCCTTTCACGCAACACTTCGCTGATCAGACAGCGGAGGGTTATGTTGAAAATTTTTTAATAAAGTATTTCCACCCGCATACATTAATTATCGGTTATGATCATAGGTTCGGTAAGGGACGTGAAGGTGATTTTCACTTACTGGAACATTATGCATCAAATCACAAATTTCATTTAATTGAAATACCGCAACACCTGTTACATAAATCTGCCATCAGTTCAACAAGAATCAGGGAAAACCTGCTTTCAGGTAATCTGGAAGAAGCTAACGAGTTATTAGGCTATGATTATTTTTTTAAAGGATTGATTGTTGAAGGAGATAAATTAGGAAGAACGATTGGATACCCTACTGCGAACCTGCAAATTTTAGACGCCGAAAAACTGGTGCCGGGAAATGGAGTATACGCTGTGTTGGCTGAATTAAAAAATATTGATAAACCATTTATAAAAGGAATGATGAACATTGGTGTCCGCCCAACAGTAAATGGAACGAAACGGGTTATTGAAGTACATCTTCTTGACTTTAATGAAAATATTTATAGAGAAACCTTAAAGGTATCTATTAAAAAATATTTGCGAAGCGAGCAAAAATTTAACGGACTGGATGAATTGAAAGAACAATTAGCAAAGGACAAAGAGGAAGTTCAGCGTTTAAAGTTTGAGGTTTGAAGTTGGTTTAAATTTGTATCCGATTAACTAACCCTGAAAGGGTGAAATGATTATAGAAAGGTTTACACATTTTGAACAGAGCCCTGAAAGGGTGGCATGATTGCTTGCATCAAAGAATAATGCCACCTTTCGGGGTTCACATTCCATTATTATTTATGCTTCTATAATCATTTCACCCTTTCAGGGTTTCCGGATAATAATGAAAGTCATCGGTTGATCAACCAATAATTTTGAACGCAAGTTCCTTAAGCAGTGAAGCATCTTTGGTTCCGGAATCATTGATGCCAATGCTTTTCAGATTGTACTCATGTAATAACAAAACTGCTCTTTCTATACCTTCAAATGCATATTGCTTTACAGCCACCAAATAATTTTTTACAAAAAACGCAGGCACTCCAATCGCTGCAGCTATTCCTTTTTCATCGCTGTCTAACGAGCTGAAAACCATAAAGCATTTACTAAAGAAGCTATAGATAGTTGGTAATATTAATTGAACAGGGTAAGCTTTTGGGTTGGTTTCAAAATATTGAATGATCCTGATGGCTTTTGAAAGATCCCTTTTACCAAATGCTTCCTGTAACTCAAACATATTATATTCCTTACTGATTCCAACATATTTCTCTATATCATCTTCAGTAATATTTTTTCTTTCACCAAGATTTACAGACAGTTTTTCTATTTCATTTTCTATCCGGCTCAAATCATTGCCTATGTTTTCCACTATTAAAACAAGTGCCTTTGGTGATAATGTAAATCCTTTAGATCTTACTAACTCACTGGTCCATTCTGTAAGCTGGTTATCTCTTAATTTTTTAGTAGTAAGCACTTCAATTCCCGGCTTTTCTTTCAACACTTTTGCCAATGCAGTTCTGCCGTCTAGTTTTTTTTCTTTAAAGGATATTACAAAAATCGTAGAAGCGAGGGGTTTCATTATATAATTTTCCAGCTTATCAATGTCTTTCATGTGCTGGGCTTCTTTCAATAAAACTACTTGCTTTTCTGCGAACATGGGATAGCGGCAACATGCGTTTACTACATCAGGCCAGTTAGCATCCTTACCATAAAACACTGTTAAATTAAATCCTGCTTCGGCTTCAGATAAAATATGATGCTCGGCGAAATCTATAATTTTATTGATATAAAAATCCTCTTCTCCATCAATCCAATACACTGGTTTATAATCCTTCCTTTTCCAGCTTTCTATAATGTTTTCTACTGACATATTCTTAACAAATCGCTGTAAAAATAATGGTTAATGGTTAACGGTTAGTGGTTAATAATTCTTAATTTAACTGTTAATTCAACTGAATTAAAACATACAGCATCTATCCGTTAATAATTGACCATTAACCATTAACCATTAAAAACTGTTTCTCTGTTAAACTGTGGAATTCACTTTAAATTGGCATGGTTTTGGAAAATGGCTTAAATATCCAACAAGACTTTCAAAGTTCCATTTAAAAACATCATAAAACAATCAACAATGAGTACAACTAATTATCCTTCAGCATCATCACCTAGTGAACCACCTAGAAAAGATTATCGTGGTCTGATTATAGGCTTGCTGATTGCAGGCCTTTTAGGTACCTGGGGTTACCTGCTTTATAACAATAGTAAACATGAAGCAGTTGTTAAAACAGATCAACAACAGATAGCAAAAGTATCAGATGAAAAAAGCGATTTGCAAAGAAATTTTGATGCTACTCTTGTTCGCCTGGACTCGATAAGTGGAAATAATAACGAATTGCAGGGAAAATTATCAGCACGGACGAGTGAAATTTCTAAATTAAAAAATGAAATTCGTGGTATTCTTAATAAGAAAAACGCCACAACCGCAGAATTAGCCAGGGCTCAGACGTTAATTAATGAATTGAATGTTAAACTCAATAATCTGGAAGAAGAAGTTGCTAAACTTACACAAGAAAACCAGACATTAACTACCGAGAAAGTAACATTAACACACGAAAAAGAACAACTCTCTACAGATCTTCAGGCTACATCTACGGCTAAACAAGAGTTAGAAAAGAAAGTAGATGTTGCTTCCACTCTAAATGCCTCTAATATAGCTATCACCCCTATTAATGAAAAAAAGAATGGTAAGGAAGTAACCACTACAACAGCTAAAAGAGTTGATAAATTAGTGATTTCTTTTGATGTTGATAATCGTATTGCACAATCCGGACAGACCGATGTATTTGTATGTATCACTTCACCTGATGGCAAGCCTGTATCAGTACCTGCTTTAGGATCCGGAACTTTTACAACACGTGAAGAAGGTGATAAAGTATTTACTTCAAAAGTTTCTGTAGATATCGAAGCCGGCAAACGTAAGCAGGTACAGTTTCCATGGAAACAAAATAGTAATTTTCAAAGAGGCAATTACAAAATTGAAGTTTATCATAACGGATTTAAAATTGGCGAAGGCGTAAAAGAATTGAAGAAAGGCGGGTTGTTTAGTTAATGGTTAATTATTAATGGTTAATTGTTAACGGTGAGGCGTTGAAATTTAAGAACAAAAAAGAGGTGGTTTCAAAGCAAATTTGAAACCACCTCTTTAATTATTAATGATTAATGGTTAATGATTAACGGATAGTTGCTTTTATAATATTTTATAAACTTAATGGCAAAAATTTATTAACTATTTTCTTTCGACGTCTATCCGTTAATAATTAATCATTAACCATTAATAATTACAACAGCGCTCTCAGTGAGGCCCTGCCTACATGCACAGTTTTTGCTGTTCCTGGTTTCCTGCCCTCATACTGAATGGTCATTTCAAGGTTATTTGACAATCGTTTGGTAACATCCACATTCCATAAATAATTTTTCCCTGGTAACAATCCATCCAACATAATATAGCTAACAGTACTGTTGCTGTTAACTGTTTGATTTTTCCGGCTTCTGAAATCAATGGTACTATACGTAAATCTTGTTAGGATGGAACTGCTTTGAAGAATATTATACTTGATCTCAGAGTTGAAGGCATGAGATTGATAAGCCTCCAGGTCATTCTCCTGGTTTTTTTTGTCAGTAAACTTGTATCCTGTAATCAACCTGAAATTTGCTCCTCTGGTATAGCTTATCCTTGGTTCTACTGAATAAATATCCAGGTAATAATTTCTATTATCAAACTTTATGTTTGATGTTGATAACGAATTAATTCCTCTCCTGCAATCAATATCAGCCGATAATGATTTTATAATATTCAATCTTCCTTTTAACGACCATTCTTCAAACCTGCGGCTTTCATAACCATAAGTCAGCAGGGCCTTTCCATGGTTACGAGCGTTATTAAGATCAATACCCCATTTCGTGCTGAACCTGTTGAATGAAAACGAATTTATAAAAATGGAGTTTAAAGAAATGAGCGATGTGTCGTTAAGTGTATTGATAAATGGATTTAACTGAATAGTACTTTTAGCAATTTCCTTTTTAAATAACTGTAAGGAAGATTGCAGATTCATTTTAGTCAACAGCTTTTTAATGCCTGTGGATTTGTAAATATCAATAACCGTTCTCGGATTCAGGCTTACACTATAGTTGAAAGTATTGTAGTTAGCTTTTATAAATTCATTGGTGGGAGTATAGATTCTTATATATTTAGCCTGGTCCTGGAACTGTGCTAATTCAAACTCGTTAAGGCTTTGCAGACCATCATTATTATAATCTATCCATACATACTGGCCTTGTCCGGCAGGCACTTCTAAAAAAGTAAAATCTTTTTTCTGTTCCTGTCCTGCGCCTACTTCATATAAAATGTTTCCTGTTAACAATCCCTTCCATTTGTTAAGCTGGTATTCAGCACGGCCCAGTAAGCTTTGATCTGCACTTTGTGTACTTATATTTTTTTGTAAGATAGTCAGGTCTCTGTATGTAACATTTAAACGAAACTGGTGGTGTTCGTTTTTAAGTAATTCTGTAGAAAGGTTGATGTTCTGACTTCTGTCGGCCTTAGCAAGATCCTTGCCCAGCGGATATTTGTTACTCCTAGTAAACCAGGTAATGCCCCATCTGTTCAATTTTTTTTCAGGGGACTTAAGATAAACCTGCAGGGTTTGAAATTTAAAGCTGGTAAGCGAAACGCTGTCTGTAAATTTATTATGTGTTTCATTATGCTCTACTATGAATGATGATCCTATAACATAATTTCGAAGCTTTGTCAATTCCCGTGAGATATCAATTGTAGGACGAAAAAAAAACCCCTTTTCAGTAGTGCTATTACTATTTGAAAGATTAAACTGGTTGTTTAACCGCCAGCCTTTTATTTGCTGTGTCTGCAATATACTATTACGGAAACCCTTAAAGTCAGTACCACGCAGGTAACTGACAAACTGGTATTTTATAGAGTTTTTGCCTGCATCTGATAATTGAATACCAGCATTATAAATAGTTTCATTTTCAGGCAGTAGGATATATGGCAGGCCCCAATCCCGCGCAAATTCTACGTCTCGCAATCTTTCTAATGGCTTAAATCTCGCATCAACATATTCATACCCCGCTTCTGTTTGCAATTGCAAATGCTTTGCAAGTGAACCCACCAGGTGCGCATTTCTCAATTGAATTTTAATGGCATTGCCTTTATCATTGTCTTTATCTTTTTGTGAAAAAGTATTTACGTTATAATTGCTGTAACCAAATTCCGTGCTTAGTGATGTATGCCTGCTGATGTTATAATCCAAGCCAACGCTTACCACTTGTTGTTTTTTGGGCGTAACCAAAAATGTTGCTGCAGAAAACCTTCCCTGCTTTATACCATTAATGGGTGGCACCCATTGATATACTTTTCCATTTGCTGCACTTAAATCGGGTATATAATCACCGTAACCCTGACCAACCTCCAGGAATGATACGTTATATATAGCACTATCAGGATTAACTGAATAAATAAATATCGTATCTCTTAAACTGGTTCCGTTATAGATGGTATCAACTTTTTTATACAGAATTTTACCGGCAGAAAAAGTATCCCTTGTGGCAACAGGATAGAATGCGTTGTTGGTACTATCACCTAGTTTATTTAAAAAAAATTTTTGAGCTGGATCTAATGTCTGGTTGATGGGAGAATTACGGGCATCAATATTATTAAAGATACTGAAACGGATTTTTAGATTTTCCTTCACATTCATTTCATCTGAAAAATACAAATTGGTGTTCAGGTAATTTCTGTCGGCGTATTCGAACTCAACCTGGATACGGCTGTCTTTAGTGATCATTCTTTTAGGAGTGAAACTAATTTCAGCAGTATTATAATTGATCACATAATCCTGGTCTTCTCCGCGCTGCATGGGTTGGCCATCTATAAATACTCTTTCCGTGTTTGCAAGTACCACAAAAAATAATTCGTTATTAGCGCCTGTTAAACGGTATGGACCCTGGTTACCTTCCAGGCCCTGAAATATATTGCGGGTAAATTTTCCTTTAGCAATAGAGCCGCTTACAAGCGTTGAATTTTTTAATCCGGGAGCAATATGGGTAGTAGTTTCAAAAGCAGCTCCCTGCATTCGCTTATAAAAGTTCAGGAAATAATTCCTGTCCTGGCGTATATCAATATCTCCCAAGCTAAGCTTCCAGTCACGCTTTTTAAACTGAAGAAAGATGCGGTCGAATTCATTGAGTTGCTGGGTGGTGCCATCTGGTTGAATCGGAATATTATTATCGGTGATAGCTGCAGCTATTTCGATGCTATCAGCCAAAAAACCATTCATCTGCAGGTTAAGATTTGATGTTACTACTGCATCCTGGCTGTTACCAAAAGAGATGCCGCGGCCGAAGCTTCCATTATAATTTATATTTCCAAAATTAAAAAACCGATCATCTTGTTGGCCCGGTTTATTTTTGTACACTGAAGGGTTTAGCAAGAAGTTATTGCTGATGCTGTCAAAGTTCAGTCTTTTGGTAACCGCATTTAATTTCATAGGGAAAATACGATAGCTCACCCACACACTATCAAATGGTAATTGGCGGTTCCATGATAGTAGTGCGTTAACATAATCAATGTTGTATTCTGTTGTTGGAACTCCTGAGATAGTGAGTGTATTAGGAATGATGCTGAATGTATCGAGGGCTATAGTTTTTGTGTGAGTAGAAACCAGCTTCTTGCGGAGATTGGAGACATTCTTTTCTTTTGCAGGTGATTGAGCCCATGAATAAGAAGATAAAATACAAAAGATATAAAGAAGAACCAGCTTCAAGTTTCAAGTTTAAGACCAAAGTTAGCAACTTAGGCAGTTCGGTTGTTTGATTGTTTTATAACCACAGAGGTTATAAATAAATCTCAAAGCTTTATGCGTACATATCCTCCCGCATCTGCTTTACGCGATCATCGGCAAGATATTCGTCAAAGGTCATCAGACGGTCAATGATGCCTTTAGGTGTAAGCTCAATAACCCTGTTAGCAACTGTCTGCATAAAAGTATGGTCATGAGAAGTAAGCAATACCACTCCTTTAAAATTCACCATGCTTTCATTAAAAGATTGAATGCTTTCCAAATCAAGGTGGTTGGTAGGTTCGTTGAGGATTACAAGGTTAGGATTTTGTAACATCATGCGACTGATCATACAACGAACTTTCTCACCACCACTTAACACTCCCACTTTTTTGAATGTTTCATCACCACTAAACAGCATTTTACCCAAAAATCCACGAAGGAAAGGTTCGTCTACATCGGTAACCGTTGGCGGTACATATTGCCGTAGCCAATCCATCAGGTTAATAGATGGGTTCTGGAAGAATTGCGTGTTATCATTAGGCAGGTATGCTTTTGTAATGGTAGTACCCCATTCATATTTACCCCCGTCGGCTTTGGCTTCGCCATTAATGATCTCAAAAAATGTGGTCAGTGCAAAATGATCTTTCGAAAAGAAAGCGATTTTATCACCTTTGTTTATGGAGAAATTTACATCCTTAAATAAAAAACGTCCATCAATAGATCTCTGCAATTTTTCTACGTTTAATACCTGGTTACCCACTTCACGCTCCTGTTTGAAAATAATACCCGGATATTTGCGGTTAGAGGGTTGAATGTCTTCGATAACCAATTTCTCCAGGGCTTTCTTGCGGGCGGTTGCCTGCTTTGATTTGGAAGCATTAGCGCTGAAGCGCGCGATAAAGTCGAGCAGGTCTTTTCTTTTATCTTCTGTCTTCTTGTTTTTATCCGTCATTTGGCGGGAAGCAAGCTGGCTGCTTTCATACCAGAATGTATAATTACCGGAATAGATTTTAATTTTATGACGGTCAACATCGGCAACATGCGTGCAAACCGAATCCAGGAAGTGACGATCATGCGACACCACGATCACAATATTTTCAAAATCTCCCAGGAATCCTTCCAGCCAGTTGATTGTTTCTACGTCCAGGTCATTGGTAGGCTCATCGAGGATCAGCACATCAGGATTACCAAATAGTGCCTGCGCAAGCAGTACCCTCACTTTCATCGGACCATGAAGTTCTTTAAGTGGTGTTTGGTGTAATTCTTCCGCAACACCTAATTCACTTAACAAAGTTGCTGCGTCACTTTCTGCGGTATATCCACCCATCTCACCAAATTCTGCTTCCAGTTCACCGGCGCGCATTCCATCCTCTTCTGTAAAGTCGGCCAATGCATAAATGGAATCTCTTTCCTTACTCACCTCCCACATTTTCCTGTGCCCCATCATAACAGTATGTAGTACTGAGTGTTCATCAAATTCAAAGTGGTTCTGGCTTAACACCGCCATACGTTCGCCAGGAGTAATATCAACAGAACCCTTGTTTGGTTCTATTTCACCGGAAAGTATTTTAAGGAAGGTAGACTTACCGGCTCCGTTTGCACCAATTACCCCGTAGCAGTTTCCTTTGTTGAAAGTAAGATTCACTTCATCGAACAATACGCGTTTTCCGAAGGATAGTGTAACATTATTCACTGAAATCATACAACCCTTGATTTTGTAATTCTTTAAGTTTATAACAACCAGAAGAATTGATTTTTTGAAGCCGCAAATGTACGGAATGATAGTTAAAATAAAAGGTTTGGCATTTGTTTGATATTATGATAAAGTTTACTACTTTAACATCAAAACAACTAATATGAAACGCTGCCATCTTTTTGTATTACTCTTACCGGTCTTTATTTTGTTTGGTTCCTGCAAAAAAGAGAAAGATTGTTCCGGTAAACCACCTGCTGTACCTAAAGGAAATTTAATCAGAATTCAACAGGGTATCAGTGCCAATCTGGCCAACGACACCGTGAAGTTGATAAGCTATGACTCCCTGGATAGAATCCGGACTGTTGTAGACAGCATTTATAAAGATACCATGTATGCATATTATGATGCGTCCGGACGGCTTGCAAGAATTGTACAGATAGAACATTATACCTCTAACAATATTTCCTACTTAATTACAGATTCTGCGCAATTCACTTATAATGCCAACGGTTTATTAATTCAGTATGATTTCACTAATAACGGACAAAAAAACCGGTATGCTTTTGAGTATAACAATGGCGTTTTAACGAAAAATAACTTTTATCTCGATGGCGGAAGTGGAGGACCACTAGTATTGTGGAGGATGTTTACTTATGAAGTTACTGGCGGAAACATAACCGATGTAAAAGAGTATACTGCTTCAAACAGTTTGGTAGATGAAACCAAATTTACTTACGGCCCCCAATTAAATCCTTTTAAAAATATTTCCTTATTTAATTTCGCAAATAAGCTTGGGACGGGTGAGGTTATTAATTATGAAACTTATTTCAACCATAATATCCTAACCGGATATACTAATAATACCAGTACGGTAAACATCACCAATTCATTTAACGACTTACAGAAACCTGTTAAAATCGTAAGTATGTATGATTACTTTAGTGGAAAGCAATTTGATTATATATTCACCCGCTTTTTTACTTATAATTAACTGATGTTTTTATAATGCGATTCCTTCAAGACTAAGAAAGAATGCGTATTCGCGTGCTACTTCTTTCAGATAATTAAACCTGCCGGATGTGCCTCCATGACCGGCTTCCATATTGATGTGAAAAAGCAGGATGTTATCATTGGCTTTTTTGTTTCTTATTGCGGCTACCCATTTAGCAGGTTCAAAGTATTGTACCTGGCTGTCATGCAGTCCGGTGGTTACAAGCATGTTTGGATAGTCAGGTATAATATTGTCATAAGGCGAATAAGACTTGATATAATCATAAGCCTCTTTGTTTTTAGGATTACCCCATTCATCAAATTCGTTGGTAGTTAATGGGATACTTTCATCGAGCATAGTGGTGACCACATCTACAAAGGGTACGGCTGCTATAACGCCGTTCCAGAGCTCCGGGCGCATGGTAGCTACGGCACCTATTAATAAACCACCGGCGCTTCCACCCTTAGCATAGAGGTGCTGGGCTGAAGTATATCCTTGTTTTATAAGATATTCTGCACAGGTAATAAAATCTGTAAAAGTATTTTTCTTCTTCATTAATTTTCCATTTTCATACCAGGAACGGCCCATCTCCTGACCACCACGTATATGCGCAATGGCAAATGCAAATCCCCTGTTCAGTAAACTCAGTCTTGGTGATGAGAAAGAAGCATCCATACTTGCGCCGTAAGAACCGTATCCATAAAGCAATAATGGCGCATTACCATCCTTTTTGAATCCGGCTTTATATACAATTGATATAGGAACCATAGTTCCGTCAACTGCTGTGGCATACAATCTTTCTGTTATGTAATCTTTAATTGTATAACCGCCAACAACCTCCTGTTGTTTCAACAGGGTCTTTTCTTTGGTTTCCATATTGTAATCAAATGTTGATGCCGGAGTGCTTAAAGAGGTATAGTGATAACGAAGGATTGTCGTATTAAATTCGAGGTTGGCACCGGTAAATGCGGCATAAGCAGGTTCTTCAAATTCAAGATAATGCTCTTTATTATTGCTTAAATTATTAATACAAATATTAAGAAGTCCCTTGCTGCGTTCTGTAATTACCAGGTAACTTTTGAATGGTTCAGCACCCTGTAACAACACATCAGGACGGTGAGGTATTTTCTCTTTCCAGTGCTCGCGGGTAGTATGCTCCAGTGTGGTTTCCATCAACCTGAAATTTGTTGCATTCCAGTTGGTTAATACCAAGAACGAATCACCGGAATGTTCCACGCTGTACAACATATCTTTTACGCGCGGTTGAAATACCCGTAATGAATCATCAGGATTATCGCCATCCATGATCCTGATTTCAGAAGATTGGGTGGCCGATGAAATTATCAGGATGTACTTCCTGGATCTTGTTTTACTAATGCCGATATAATTTGACTTGTCAGTTTCTTCGTAAACAACTGCATCGGTATTGCTATCTGTACCAAGTTTATGCTTCTTTATTTTTTCTGATAATAATGTAACTGGATTGCTTTCAGTATAAAACAATGTTTGATCGTCATTAGCCCATACTGAGCTGCCGCTGGTTAGAAACATATTGTCAATAAGCGTTTCGCCGGTTGTAAGGTTTTTAATCCGGATGTTGTATTGACGCCTGCCTACAGTGTCAACTCCGTAAGCAAGCAAGCTATTGTCCGGACTGATGTTAAATCCATTTACTGAGAGATAAGAATGTTTGTCACCCATTTCGTCAACGTCTAATAAAACTTCTTCCGGAGCTTCGAGGTGTTGTTTTTTACGGCAATATTTATAATACTGTTTTCCTTCATCAGAGCGGGTGTAATAAAAATACCCGTTTTTAAATATAGGTACGGATTCATCTTTCTCTTTAATCCTTCCTTTCATTTCAAGAAATAACTGGTCCTGCATTTCTTTTGTACCTGACATGATAGTCTCCAGGTATTGATTCTCAGCGTTCAGGTATTCCAGTGTTTTAGGATTTTCTTTTTCTTTTAACCAGTAGTAGTTATCAATTCTTTTGTCGTTATGAATAGATAGTTCTGTGGGAATAATTTCAGGAGTTGGTGGAGTTGTACTTTGATTAGACCAATTATGCATTGTAAGATTTTAATTGTAGCTTTTGCAGATATCCGGCATCAATCCTAGTGTTAAGTTAACTCTAAAGTGACGCGTTCTGCTTTCAGCCGTCAGCTATCAGCAGTCAGCAGATCAATGTGTAATACGTTTCCTCCTGATACCTGATAGCTGACAGCTGATAGCGAATACGTCAATTTACACTTTACTTAACACTAGCTTACTGTCAACCTTAAATTGTCGTTTTTGCTATCAGCAGTCAGCTATCAGCAATCAGGAGGAAACACATTATACATTAGCGTCCTGACAGCTGATAGCTGACGGCTGATAGCAATATTTACAGACATTTCATGCTTGATACGACACTAGCTTCTTTTCACTAAAATGCCTGTTGTTTGTTACCACTGGTTACCTGATCACATAAACAAGCCTCAATCCATGCGGCACTCCGGCACTAAAAATATTTGGTGCACTAAAAAATGCATCATCCAATAAAACTGTAGGCTGGTAGCAGGCTCCAGGCTCATTTTTAATATCCTGCCATTTATAGCGGATACTTATTCCAGCATATATTTCCAAACGCAATAAGTTATTCCTTGTGAGGCTTTCCTGAACTCCTGCCTGTATATTCAATCCAACAACCTGTTTGCGAAACCGGAAGGTTTTTAATTCACGGTAAGCAGGTACGCCATTCACACAATCCTTTTCCAGCCAGTCATTTACTTTATAACCAACACGTTTATAAAAGGGTATGGACTCAACAAAAAAATTCCTTCTTTTTAAAAGGTAATATCTGATCCCAGGTTTGAATATATAGCCACTAACGCCCCGCCTTCTTTCTATATAGGCAGAATAAAAAATATAAGATAAGTCAGCGCTTAAGGTCCAGCGATCATTAAGGGTATATGCTGCCCCGGCAGTAAAATTACCGTCAAAGACATCAACTAAACCCAAAGGACTAAAACGTACCGCCAACGTATCATGATAAGGGACAGCAGACTTATATTGTGCAGTTAATCCTTTACTTAAAAAGATAAAAAACACCAGCAAATATCTCATTACATAATTTTAGAAAGGAGGGCAGGATTCTGACTGTTAGTAATATCGTATACAATTACCCCACCACTGACCCAACAGATGAGTGTTCCCTGGTAAGGAATAACATCAATATAATCTCCATCTTTCAATGTCTTCTTTAAAGAAGGGGCGTAAGCATTTATTATATCAAAAACAAGCAGACCGGATTTATCACAAACATATAATGTATTATCCTGGTATCCCAATCCATAAGGTTCCTGTACAAAATAAGTGGCTTTTTGCACCGGCTTTGTTATATCCTTAATATCGTAAACAGCAAGCACACTTCGAACACCACCGCAGGGCCCGTTTGTACGTAAAGTTGCAAATGCCACCGTATCTTTTGCTACCACCGGATCACACCTGCGCAATACCTGGGGAGAAATTGCTTCACTGAGTTTTTGGGGATTGAGTGGATCAGTGATGGAAAATATGTGAACCTGGCTTGTTGAACCTATAAACAATTTTTCTTTAAAAGGAAAAATCGTTTCAACTTCAATTCCAACATCAACGGTATTTTTAACCACAGGATCGCCAGGATTAGCCACATCATATACGGTGAGCTTTTGATCGTCAACAGTATAAAGATAATTTCCCACAATAGCGAATCTGGCCAGTGAGCCTGCCTGTCCTGTAACAGCACTAAATGCAGGAGAAGTAGCGTCCTTACCACATTGCCAGAAAGAAATGCTTATAAAAAGCAGTATAAAAATATTTTTTTTCATAATAAAGAATTTAATATTAACGCCTGCATTTAGGGGATATCAATGTTTTTCTTTCCCAGGACACCACAATACCTTTTGAAGCATCAACACATTCAAACGCACTGTTTAGCACAGGAGGATATTTCTGATTAATAGGTGGAAAAACATTTTTGATTCGTTTTACTAATGTCGGCTTGCTATTATCACTAATATCAAAAACCACCAGATCACTCAGGTTATTTGAATACAGGAAATTGCCTTTTACTGCTATCTCAGTGCTGAAAGGCAACTGGATGAAACCTATCTTTTCCGGATGATTCTTATCTCTGTTGTTGATAACGTGAATACCTTTATTAAGCTCGTTTTGAAAAATATAATTTCCGATAGCATAAATTTTTCCTGCCTGTACTGTTTTTCTTGCAGGTTCAAAGCTGATTTTAGTGATGTCTGTCGCGGATGCATATACTGGCGCATAGCCTTCAACCTGGCTGGGTTGATATGTGACGGGGTCATGGGTGCATGCCAATAAAATGAAAGGGAATAGAAGAGGTATAAAGTTTCTCATCTTGGTAGCATTTTAATTATGACCTGCTAATTTAAGTGAATGATGCATTCATTTATTGTAATGACAGATAAATGACACTAACGTAGTGTCATGTTAAGTGTAAATTGACGTATTTGCTATCATCCGTCAGCTATCAGCTATCAGGAGGGAACTTAATAAACATTGGTCTGCTGACTGCTGATAGCTGACGGCTGAAAGCAATTAATAGGACATTTTATGTTTGACACGACACTAGTGTCATGTCAACCTTAAATTGTCGCTTTGCTATCAGCCGTCAGCTATCAGCTATCAGGAGGGAACTTAATAAACATTGGTCTGCTGACTGCTGATAGCTGACGGCTGATAGCAACATTTACAGACATTATATGGTTGACACGACACTAGTATTTATAAATAAATACCTGTATGCCTGTCAAAAAATAATACTTAGTAACTTAACATAAAAATTGCATGCCACAATCTTCACACAGACACAAACATAAGCATTCAGCTCAGGTAAATTCCACTCATGAACAAACTGCTCTTAAGCCTCACCGCAAACGCAATGCGGCCTTGCTTATGGCTATCTTTATAGGATTGTTAGGACTGGTAATCAGCGCACTTGCAAGTGACAGGAATTATTTATGGATGATTGTAAGTACTTCTATTGGTGCCATTGCAGGTGCATTGATAGGCCACGGAATAGATAAGAGCCTGGAAAAGAAGGGCTGAGAATGATCTGTCAGCTATCAGTCATCAGCTATGAACTTAATTATGGGTAGTTACTCTCTATTTCTTTGTTGTAGATTTCATTTGAATCAAATTGCTGAAAGCTAATGGCTGACAGCTGACGGCTATTTCCTCAATCTTATCTTCAACACATACATATCTGCAGTTACATATAAGGTCTTCTCATCATCGGCAAAAGAGCAGTTAGAGGCCAGGCTATTGATTTTGATCTTTCCCAAAAGCTTTGCCGTTTTATCAAAAATATAAATACCGCCGGGACCGGTGGCGAAGACTGTACCATTGCGGTCGATTTTTAAACCGTCTGGTAAACCCTTATTAACTTTTGCATCCTGCGTAGCATCATAGAAAATTCTTCCGCTGGTCAGCGAGTCATTCTCATTAAAATCATAAGCATACCATACAGCTTTTACAGAATCAGAACTGGCGATAATAATCGTTTTACCACCAGGCATAAAAGCAAGTCCGTTAGGTCTTTTAATAGTATCAACCAATAAAGTTACTTTTCCGTCAGGTGAAACTTTATAAACACCCTGGTAGGGAGCTTCCTTCAATGGATCAGTTGCATTTTTTTCCAGGCCATAAGGTGGATCGGTGAAAAAAAGGTCTCCGTTACTACGGTAAACAGCATCATTAGGACTGTCGAATTTTTTACCATTGTAGTTATTTGCTATAGTGGTAAAGTCAGCTTTAGGATTATCAAGAGGAGCATTCATAATCGCTATTCTACGGTCACCATGCTGACATAATACCAGTTGTTCCTTATTATTCATGGTTAGTCCATTTGAACCCGTTTCGCCACCCCGGGAAATGCTGCCGGTATAACCCGATGGTTTAAGGTATAACTCCTTTCCTTTTTCAGCCGTCCATTTATAGATACAATTTTGGGGAACATCAGAAAAAAGCAACATCTTGTTTTTTTCAACCCATAACGGACCTTCGCTCCAATCAAAACCTTCTGCAATTATGCTTATTGATGCATCAGAATCAACAACCGATGCTAATGCAGGATCAATCCTCTCAATACTACCAATATTCTTTTCCTTGTTATTATTACATGAAATGAGGGGAACATTAATGATGGTAATAATGGCAATAATAAATCGGGAAATCATAAAGAAAGAAATTTTATTCATATGGTGCATTAGTTTATAAGGCTGTAAACAGAAAGGAACCATGGGCAAGAGTAATTTCAAAGATAAGTGTTGTAACAAAACAGCGCTTAACAGATGACCTGTTTATTTTATAATGACCTTACAGATAACTAGTGTTAAGTTAACTCTAAAGTGACGCATTCTGCTTTCAGCAGTCAGCTATCAGCAGTCAACAGATCATTGTGTATAAGTTTCCTCCTGATACCTGATAGCTGACGGCTGATAACAAATACGTCAATTTACACTTAACTTAAACACTGGGATAAATACACTATTGTTATGTGAATCGTGAAATTCCATATTAATAGCTATCAATAGTCAGCAAACAATACCAAGCGACATTCCTCCTGAAAGCTGATAGCTGACGGCTGATAGCAAATGCGTCATTTTTACTGTAAACATAACTCTACTTACTTATACGGCTAAGATTGCAAAATCAGGTTCAAGTTTTTTATAAAGAGAAGAAAAAATTTCAAAGTTACTTGCATATTGTTTATGAGTCGCACCGTTAGGATGAAATAAGGCACTGGTAACCACCATGGCTTTAACTTCGTTCCAGTCCTTTATAAATCCAAGTGCACGTAGGGCAAGAAATATGGCGCCCATGGCCGATGCATCCGCAGCATGAGAAACTATTACTTTTTTATTTAAAATATCTGAAAGAAGTTGCAACCAAAAATCCGATTCTATAAAACCGCCACTCGCATAGATAGTATCAATCTCAGTACCCGATTCTTCCATCGCTTCTAAAATCTGGCAAAGAGAAAATGAAATACCTTCCAGAATGGCCCGCATAAAATGACTGCTGGTATGACTACTATTTATTCCCAGAAATACTCCTCTTGCATCAGCATTCCACACCGGAGATCTTTCTCCATAGATATATGGTAAAAATATAAGTCCGTTTGAACCTGCGGGTGCTTCTGCTGCGGTTCGCATAAACCAGGTAAATGATTCAGCAGATGAGAATGTTTTACCAAGCATATTTTCTGCGAACCATTTTAAAACGATGCCACCATTATTAGAAGCTCCACCACATACAAACAATTTGTCATCAAGAACGTAAGCAAACAGTCGTCCCTGGTTATCGTTCATAGGCTGATCATTCATCTTTCTAACTGCACCGCTGGTGCCAATAGTTAATGCTGCTTCATTAGTAGAAATGGCCCCGCTACCTAAAATAGCAAGACACCCATCGCTTGCGCCTATAATAAAAGGAAGCTCTTTTTCAAGATTAAAATGTTTGACAAAAATTTCGTTCTTCAGGAGTTCAGAGTGAGTGGTAGAAACAGGTTCTGAAAGGTGATCTATAGTGATGCCAGCAAATTGTAAAGAATCTTCATTCCATTTAAAATTATGGTTATTGAATAATCCGGTTGCTGATGCAACTGAATAGTCAACTACAAAACGGTTGAACAAACGATAAAAAATATATTCCTTTACGGAAATAAACTTATATGTATTCAAAAAAATCTCAGGCAGCTCATTCTTTATCCAGGCAATTTTACAAAGCGGCGACATGGGGTGTACGGCTGTTCCTGTTTGAGAATAAATAAGCTTACCTTTTTCACTATCTTTTAATTCACGTGCATATTTATTGGCCCTGGTGTCGGCCCAGGTATATAAGTTGGTGAGCGGAACACCTTGCTTATCGATAGCCATTATACTATGCATTGCCGCGCTGAAACAAACAGCCATCACATCTTTCTTATCAGGAACACTTATTAAAACTTTACCAAGTACCTCGATAACAGCTTCAAAAATTTGAACCGGATTCTGTTCACTATATCCCGGAGAGGGTTGAAGCGTTGGATAGTGAGCTTTTTCTTCGTATAGAACTTCACCTTTCGTTGAAGTTACAACAGCTTTGGTATGAGTAGTGCCAATATCAATGCCTATGAGATAGTTCAAATTTTAAGGTTTAAAGTTTAAAGTCGCTGAAAGATGAAAAGGCTGATTGCTAACAAGCAGTAATGCTTATTAGTTCAGCAGTTACGGACTGAGAAGTTACAAATTAATGCAGATAAGCCTGTTTATAAGTTTAAATATTTTATATAAACAATACAACAGAACTTTTAACTCAAACACATTTGATCAATCTAAGATTGCCAAACAACTTTAAACTTTAAACCTTAACTAAAATTCACTTGGAAGCGCATTAGGTAACACCTTCCTTATTTTTATAATGCGCATCCAGTTCAGCAGGATGATAACCGGGTAAGTCGGATCCAGTTCATGCCATTTATACCCGAAATTTACGCGGGAAGGAAATTTATGGTGATTATTATGATACCCTTCTCCCATCATAAAGAGATCAATAGGAAAAAGGTTTTTAGAAGTATTATTTACTTTAAAATTAACATATTGGTATTTATGTGCAAACCAGTTAATGATTGCACCATGAACCGGCCCCATCAGGAAATGAATAGGAAGCAACAGATACATCCAGGGAGATGTAGCAAAATAAACATAGTAAGCTACATAAAAAGCAGCCCATAAAAGTCTGTATAACCAATAATCACCCACTCTTTCCAATGCCGGCCAATCCGGAACATTCTTTAAAAAACGTTCTTCAACCGGAACCGTTCCACGAAGTATACCCTGGTAAAAATTTTTGGTACGCCACATCATGGTAAACAAATTAGAATCATACGATGGAGAATGCGGGTCCTTGTCTGTATCGGTATATGCATGATGCATTCGATGCATAATGGCATAACCTTTAGGACTTATAAAGGATGATCCCTGGGTAATATATGTAAAGAGATAAAATACCCGCTCCCAGAATTTACTCATGGTAAATGCTCCATGTGCTGCATAGCGGTGTTGAAAAAAAGTTTGAGAAAAGAGAGATAAATACCAATGAGCTACAAAAAAAATTAAAATTGCCATAATAAAAAATGATATTAATACTTATAAGTTATAATTGTGCTGAATAAACACTTTATTAATAAGAATGTTTAAACTGGCTACGAAACAAAAAAGAATATGCTTCAAGCACGATGCCAAATAAAGAAAAAACTACTTGTTTATCTTTATTAATGCCTGAAGTCAGCATGTAATAGCATAAATTACCGGCAAAGGTTATAAATTATTTTTGAATCTGTCTAATAATCAGGTGCTCTTTTGCTGCTTGTTTTGTTTTTCTTCATTTCTGCCACAAATCACAACTTCTTCAATTGCAAACAAAGTAAGTGTGCGAGGTTTTGAATAAATTTACAACATAAACAAAAATAAGAAATCAACCAGGACAAGCATTAATGCACACATAAGTCAGGATAGGATAACGGTTATTTACATTGTTTATAAAACACTGAACTAAAATGCGTTTGCCATGATAGTATTATCAATGCTACACTCACATGATTAATACATAATCTTCAAAATATTTTGCAGAAGCTTAAGTGTTTAACTACACCTTAACATAAGCAGGGAAAATCGGGGATGATTTTTATACCATGCTTATTATAATATTAATTATTGATATCAGGATAAAAAAAGCCTTCCTTAGACAAAATCTCACCATTATCTACATAAGAAAGAAAGTTTTTTTTAATATTTTCATTAGCTTCTTTTTTAATTCGCTGTGCTATACCAGGAATACGAATAATAAATTTCCATCTTTTAATACTTAAATACGCTTCGTAACTGGTAAAATTATTTTGAATATCGTTTAGAATAACAAGTTCTGCCAATGGTTCCTGCTGATTAGAAATAGAATGATCCATTAAAATTAACTTTATAGGACAAAATATAATAATCTTACAACGACAATTACACCTGAAAATTGCATTTATTCAACACTTAACAAATCTTAAACCTTAATGAAGATCTATCCGTAAAAATTGCAGAGTGAACTGACCCGGTAAGATGTATACCCCTCTAAAAGCTTTTTATTTAATATTCCTTAAGCAAGATCCTATTTATCTTCCGGCCTTACTTCATTCTTTTCGGTGGTTGAGCCCGAAAATAGGTTTTCAATAAAGTGCATAGCGTTAGACATAGGGCCTTCCATTTTGTTCGTTCTGTCATCCAGCGTGTTATCATCAATGATACTGCTTAGTTGAAGCTCAGCAGGTAAGTAGAGGAGAATATTACTTCGTTGTTGTGATACATAAGACTTTACATTGGTAAAAGAAGCATCATCAGGGGTTTGCTGTCCGATAATCTTTACGGCTTCTGAAGCAATCCGTTCCATACTATTGGATGCATTTTGATTTGAAACTCCTGAATAAGAAGCCACTTTACTAATAACTTCTTCCTTTTTATCTGTAAAGAATAAATTCATCCAGGAGGTAGATGTATTACCATGCAACAAATTGTGCGATCCTTGTTCCGTACTACCGTATTTATATAAACCAAGAAGTACTGCAGGGATGGCTGCTTGTCCAAGGTGTTGAGGATCTATGCTTGTTTTTTCATCCTTGACGACCTGTGTGTTAGGATCAATTTTGCGCAATTCAGGATACCCTAAATTTTTTTGGATAATTTCTACAAGGTTTGCTGCCATAAGATTCTTAATTTGAGATGTTATAAAGATAATTATTCTTACTACCTACAAAATAAATAAACATTTGTTTGATAATGATTAATTATTAATGGTTAACGGTAAGTTGCCTTAGTCTCCTGTAATCAACCACTATCCGTTAACAATTAACCATTAACAATTAACCATTCTTCAGCGCCAGTTCGCTAATCAGTTCGGCTACCAAAGACGTCCAACCCGTTTGATGGCTTGCACCCAGCCCATGGCCATTATCACCATGATAGTATTCGTAAAATAATATAAGGTGTTCATTGCCCGGTTTTTCATAAAATGAACTGTACTTACCATGAAGGCGGCGCTTCCCTTCTTCATCTGTTTTAAAAATGCTGATAACCCGGTTACTCAATTCATCGGCTACCTGGTCAAGTGTTAGCTTTTTGCCCGAACCTGCAGGACATTCGACCAGTAAAGCATCTCCATAAAATTCACCATACCTTCGGATAGATTGTATGATAATATAATTGATGGGAATCCACACCGGACCACGCCAGTTTGAATTACCTCCAAACAAATTGGAGGTAGAATCTCCCGGATCGTACCTGATAGTATATTCTATATTATCGATAGTAACTGTATAAGGATTTTTCTCATGATATTTTGAAAGCGCCCTGATGCCACCCTCTGAAAGAAACTCATCCTCATTAAGCAAACGTTCTAATAAGTTAATCAGTCTTTCACGCGGCACCAGCGACAGTAATATTTTTTCACCATCTGTGCGTTCTTCATTCGGCCAAAACCGGTTATTTTTAAGCCGGTAGTTTTCAAACCATGTGATCCTCTTTTTAAAATCAGTTAATTGGTCAAGTGTTTTTTTCTCAATGATTGATACGGCAAACAGCGTTGTTAATCCAACGATTGATTGAATGCGCAATTGAAGCGGATCAGATCCTGCAACTGTAAGTGTATCATAAAAAAACTTATCACTATTGTTCCATAATCCATGCTGGTTAAGAGCTTCGGCAATCAGCACAAAATGTTCAAAGAATTTAGTGGCGGTATCTTCGAATGATTGGTCATGCATGGATATTTCCATAGCTATGTCCATCATATTAAGGGCATACATAGCCATCCAGCTAGTACCGTCAGCTTGTTCCAAGCGCATATCGCCAGGCATTTCTATACTACGGTTGAATACACCAATGTTATCAAGTCCAAGGAATCCACCCTGAAAAATGTTATTACCGCTTGCATCTTTGCGGTTTATCCACCAGGTAAAGTTTATAATCAGCTTATGAAATATCCTTTTAAGAAATCCTATATCACCCTTGCCTGTTTTGTTTTTTTCAACACGATACACCATTAAAGCCGACCATGCATGAACAGGCGGATTAACATCACTAAAATGCCACTCATAAGCCGGCAGCTGGCCATCGGGTTTCATATACCATTCTCTCATGATAAGCAGCAACTGGTGCTTGGCAAAATTAGCATCCAGCATAGCCATGGGAATACAATGAAATGCAAGATCCCATGCGGCATACCACGGATATTCCCATTTATCGGGCATCAGGATAATATCCTGATTTTTAAGATGCTTCCATTCATTGTTACGGCCATGTAATTTACCAGGATTAACAGGAGTGATATTATCGCTGGTAGTAAGCCATCTTTCTACATCATAATGATAATATTGCTTGCTCCATAGTAAACCTGCAAGGGCCTGGCGCTGTATCTTCAGCATTTCCGGTTCCTGGTTAGCAGGAAGTATAGCTGCATAAAAAGCATCTGCTTCTTCTTTCCTGGTAACAAAAATGTTTTCGAAACCTGGTACAAAAGCATTGTTAATAGCCTGATTACTTAAACGCAGATAAATGGTTTTTGATTGGCCTGCTTCTATACTTAGTTGATAAACCGGTGAAAATTTTGTTCCGGACTTTCTTCTGCGAAGTGCCGCAAGATTTTCATTTTTTATAATGGCATCATGAAAAGCATCCTTAACAAAAATGGTTTCATTGGCTTCACCGGTTATCTTGTGAAGGTTTGATATATTATCTGTAAACAAGAGATCCCTGGCAGGTTGAAAATACAGATAGTAAGTGCCAAGCCTCCCATGCGTCGCTTTCACAGATGCTTTATCTATGTAACTGATAACTGCATTTTTACCAGGTTCATGATTACTCATCCGGTTATAAAACCATAGAGTAGGCAATACCGTTATAGCAGCAGTTTTGGTATAACGGTTATGGACATCTATTTTAATGTAAATATCCTCAGAATTTTGTTTGGCATAAGTAATAGTAACATCAAAGTATTGATTGTTATCAAAAATTCCGGTATCCAGTATTTCATATTCCAGCTCATTTTTTGAACGCTTACGGTTTTCTTCTTTAAGCTGGTCATAAGGAAATTCAAGCTGCGGATATTTATACAGATACTGCATGTAGGAATGGGTGGGCGTGTTATCGAGATAGTAGTAAAGTTCTTTTACATCTTCTCCATGATTGCCTTCGCTGTTGCCTAATCCAAATAGCCTTTCTTTAAGCATCCTATCCTTGCCATTCCATAAGGACAGGGCAAAGCATAGATTTTGAAAATAATCCGAGATGCCTGCCAGTCCATCTTCTCCCCAGTTGTAAGAACGGTAATGAGCATGTTCAAAAGGGAAATAATTCCAGGCATCGCCATAAAGGCCATAATCTTCCCTTACTGTTCCCCATTGTCGTTCGCTTAAGTATGGTCCCCACTGCTCAAGAGGAACATTATTACCGGCATTTACCGCCAGCCTTTGTTGTTCTGCTGTCATATAACTGTTGTCTTAAGTTCTTTAATTGTTCAAAAGTTTGGTAAAAGTGATTTATACCTTTCCACATATATTTCAAACTTTTAAATAAACGAACATAATTCATTATCTGATATGGCAAGCAATAATCAATATTAAAGCTTTACGGTTCAGCACCATTTATTTATACACCGCTTCGGGTTATATTATGTAATGTTAAGTTAACCCTAAAGTGACACGTTCTGCTTTCAGCCGTCAGCTATCAGCAGTCAGCAGATCAATGTGTATTAAGTTTCCTCCTGATACCTGATAGCTGACGGCTTATAGCGAATACGTTAATTTACACTTAACATGACAGAAGAAACGATCTTAAAATTAGTGAAGAATTGGATTGACTATTGTTTAGTTTCCTTCTGTAATTTCTGAATGATACCCTGTAACTTCTTAGGATCGTTCATATAAGGTTCCAGATCAAAAAGTTCTACCTTTCTGAATTCAACCGGGTGGCTTTCACTTTGCAATGAGATATACCCTTCTTTAATTAATTCTCCATCTTTGTAACCGGCCTTTTTAACCCAGGTATCTCTACCATCATATTGTGGTTTTGTATACATAATTACCGTATCGCCTTCTACTATGTGCCGGATAATAGAATCTCTTAAAACAAGCGCTGACACTCTTACCCACTGGTCTCCATGGTAGGTTTTAGACTTTGAGTTTATGCAATGGGTAGTAAAAAGTTTGTTATCAATTTCTACATTGGTGCCAGGGGTACATAAATTTGCGGTGGACCTGTTATCTTTTCCATTTCCACCTAACAACTGGCATTCCAGTGAAATAGGAAAATCCTGGTTCAGCTCCATTGTCTCAGGAGCGGGAGAATGTAGCATCGCGCCACTGTTTCGTAATGCCCATCCTGCACCGCCCTTCACCTGTTCGCCAACAAATCTGTATTCAGTAACCAACAGGTAGGCGGAAAATTTTTGCTTATAAAAAATATGGCCATATTGTTCTTTGAACCCATCGTACTGGTCATAGCTTACTTTTAATAAACCATTCTCCACCCGGAAAGTATTTCCAAAATTTTCGTTGAGCGGGTGATCCTTAATTTTTATTTTCCAGCCCTTTAAATCTTTTCCGTTAAAAAGTTTTATCCATTTTCCTGTAGCTTTATTTTGAGACTTTCCTGCAAGCGAAAAAAATAACAGGCAGGCAATCAGTGAAGTTTTCATAACATTAATTTATTTATTAAAAATGGCTGTTAGCTGTCAGCTCTAAATATAGAACAACATGATTAAATGATAAAAGCTAATATTTAAAAATTTCCCTATTAAGATACTTCATGCTTCCTATATTGAACGTATTATCTGATAAATGAGATTAGCTGAACTTTCTCATGAAAGCTAAACGCTGATAGCAATTGTGCAACTATCGAACTTGTTACCTACTTTTACAAAATTTTGAAATAAACTCAACGATCGGAAATGAGCCAGAAGATTACAGCTGTTATTACTGCCGTAGGCGGTTTTGTTCCTGAAGATAAACTTACAAATGCCGATTTAGAAAAGATGGTTGATACAACGGATGAATGGATACAAACCAGAACTGGGGTAGTGGAAAGGCGGATTTTAAAAGGAGAAGGAAAAGCCACTTCTGACCTTGGCGCACCGGCTGTACTGGATCTTTGCAGGAAAAGAGGCATTGACCCTGCAGAAATTGATTGTCTTATTTGTGCAACTGTTACCCCGGATATGTTTTTTCCCGCTACTGCAAACATTATCTGTGGTAAGATCGGCGCCATAAACGCCTGGGGATTTGACGTCAGTGCCGCATGTTCGGGCTTCTTATTCAGTCTTACTAATGCTGCTGCTCTCGTTGAAAGCGGAAGGTATAAAAAAATAGTACTTGTCGGTACAGATAAAATGAGTGCAATTGTTGATTATACTGACCGCACAACCTGCATATTATTTGGTGATGGTGCAGGGGCTGTGTTGCTGGAGCCGAATTTTGAAGGCTATGGCATACAGGATAGCCTGTTGAAATCTGATTCTGTTGGAGAGGATTATTTATATATGAAAGGCGGTGGTTCAGCACATCCATCAAGTATTGAAACTGTAACAAATAAAGATCATTTTATTTTCCAGCAGGGGCCTTCTGTATTTAAGTTTGCAGTAAAAGGCATGGCCGATGTTGCTTATGAGCTGATGGAAAGAAATAACCTTAAGGGTGATGATATAGCATGGCTGGTTCCTCACCAGGCCAATAAAAGAATTATTAATGCAACGGCCAACCGGATGGGACTTTCGCCTGAAAAAGTAATGATGAATATTCACCGGTATGGTAATACTACTGCGGCAACCATTCCACTTTGTTTATGGGATTATGAAAAGGAAATTAAAAAAGATGACAATATAGTGCTGGCCGCTTTTGGCGGCGGATTTACCTGGGGGGCGACGCTGGTTAAGTGGGGATATAGTAGTAATTGTTAACTGTTAATTGTTAATGATTAACGGATAGCGATTAATTGAATAAAGAGGAAAGCAAATTTAATTTCATACCTAAATTTTTCACAAGTACGCACTACCCGTTAACAATTAACAATTAACCATTAGCTTTTTTAAAGCTTTGAATTTTGATCTGATAACCGGCGAACTGTTTATAGCATATATAGCAGCCGTTCAATTTTCAGTAAATAAGGATTATTCAAAAATGGAGGGAATTATAGAAACTATCTTTCCAGGTTAATCACTACTTTCTTAAGGGTAGCCAAAGCTTTTTCCTGCGGGATGTTAATTCCTTCAATACGAAAAGAAGCTAATAAGGATTGCATGATGCGTTCCCGGGTAAGTTTTTTATCTTTTTTTGCGTGCTTCATGTTTCAAAGTTAAGAAATTATTTTGTTGGAGCAAACCTGATTGCATCATACCTGTGATAGTCACCTATAAGGTTTGAATTCGGACTTTCAATGTTTAAAACGCAAACCTTATAGGTTTAAAATCAGCCTCTTCGAAACCTGGCGAAGTTGATCAAGCTTCACTGATTCTAACATCATGCTCTTTGAAGACTTGAGATTCCGTATTTAAACCTATAAGGTTTGCGTTTAAATTCTTTAGAGTTCGAATTCAAACCTTATAGGTGGGTAGGCGAACTTCTCGTTCCCGAATACAACTCGTATTCAAGTAGGCGGCAGTCAATCTTGCCGGTGTAAAACTCAATTTTACGGGAGGTTTTAAGGCCTATTTTTTTGGCAAGGTCAAGATTGCCGGTGAAAATGTAACCGGTGTAGCCGCGGCATTTCTTTTTAAGAAAATCGCCGATCCGGCTATAGGTAGCTTCCAACTCAGCTATCATTCCCATCCTTTCACCATATTCAGGATTAAAATAAATAACACCGTTTCCATCTTCCGGTATTTCGGTTTTTTCAAAATCACTTACACTAAACCGGATATATTTTTCAATGCCGGCAATACCAGCATTTATTCTTGAGATTCTTATAGCATCTTCGCTAATATCGGATGCTATTACTATCAACCCGGGAACTTCAATGATCTGGTCTTCTAATCTTTGCCGTTCCTTTTTATATAATGATTCATCATATCCATTAAGATGCATAAATGCATAGTTGGCGCGAAACAATCCCGGACTTCTGTTTGTAGCAATCAGAACTGCTTCAATAGCCAGTGTACCTGAGCCGCACATAGGACTGATAAAAGGCAATAATCTGTCCCACTTACCAGCCAGCAATACAGCAGCAGCAAGGGCTTCAAGCATAGGAGCTTTACCGGGAATTTTACGGTAGCCATGCTTAGCCAGCGTATCACCTGAAGTGTCTGCAAAAATTTCCGCTAGGTTATCCTTCCAGTATAAATGAATTACCGTACTATCCTTTTCCGGACCAGAATCAGGCCGCCCGCCGGTTTGCTGGCGCATCCTGTCAACAATGGCGTCCTTAACTTTTACATTGGCAAACATGGAAGTACGAATGCTGGGATGATCTACATTACTTGTTACTGAAAAATAACCATCCGGACGGAAGACCTGCTCCCAGGGCATTTTAACCAGGGCATTATATACATCATCAGGACAATCGGCAGTAAACTCTTTTAACGAATACAATACCTGGCTTGCACAACGCAGGTTAAGATTAAGCCTGATGCAGTCGGCAACGGTTCCTTTCAGTTCAACATAAGTGGGCAGTACTCTAATAACCTCATAACCAAGATCAATTACTTCCAGGTGCAGGTAAGGTGATAACCGTTTATTACAAGTGATAATGATGCGGGCTGGCGTGCTGAAAACTTGCATAAGTGTAAAGATAGGTATGGGGTATGAGGTATGGGGTATGAGGTACTTCAGTTCAGAAATAATACTCAATGATATTATTTACCTTGCAAAAGTTCTCATACCTCATACCTCCTAAAAGCTAATAGCTGACCTAAAACAACTATTTTTGGAGCTCAATCAAACTTATCTAATGGACGATAATAACTTTCAAATGAGTGGTTTTGGTTCAATGGCAGTTCATGCCGGACATGAGGAAGATCCCACCTATTCACACCTGACTCCCATTTACGCTACCTCTACTTTTACTTTTGATACTGCAGAGCAGGGTATGATGCGATTCGACAACAAAGAACCGGGTTATATTTATACCCGTTGGGGTAATCCTAACTTTACCGAAGCAGAAGAGAAAATCTGCGCATTTGAATCATATAAGGATAACAATGGCGATCCACTACTGTTAAAAGCATTGCTTCATTCCAGTGGACAAGCTGCCATGACCACTATGTTCCTGTCGAATTTAAAAAGCGGCGACAAAGTCCTTTCTCATTATTCATTGTATGGGGGAAGCCATGAGCTATTGCATAAGCTTTTACCTCCGATGGGCATTGAACCTGTTATAGCAGACCTGCGGGATTTGAATATTGCAGAAGACAAGATCAGGAATAATTCCGCCATCAGATGGATACATCTGGAAACGCCCGCCAATCCAACACTTCAATGTGTTGACCTGGAAGAAATTGCTTTACTGGCAAAAAAATACAACCTGACGCTATCAGTGGATAATACCTTTGCAACCCCATATTTACAACAACCGTTTAAGTATGGTGTGGACTATGTTTTTCATTCCACCACAAAATTTTTAAATGGTCATGGAACGGCTATTGGTGGCGTGTTGTTAGGAAAAGATATCGAAAAGATGAAGACGCATATTTTAAAATGGTACCGCTTACTTGGTGGAAATGCCAACCCTTTTGATGCCTATCTGCTCAGCAACGGCATGAAGACCTTAGAGCTTCGTATGGAAAGGCATTGTCATAATGCTATGGAAGTCGCAAATTTTTTAGAGGAGCATCCTTCTGTTGCAAAAGTAAATTACACTGGACTGCCTTCTCATCCTGACTATAATACTTCTGCTAAACAAATGAGGCATCCGGGCCCGATGATGAGCATTGAAGTGAAAGGTGGTATAGAAGCAGGAAAAAAATTTATTAATAAGCTACAGATGTGCACGCGTGCCGTTTCGCTGGGAACAACCGATACCTTGGTCTCCCATCCGGCAAGCATGACTCATTATGGAGTTCCTAAAGAAGAGCGTGAAAAATTCGGCATAACCGATGGTTTGATACGCATGAGTATAGGAATTGAAAATGTGCAGGATATTCTTGCTGATATCAGCCAGGCTTTGAAATAGCCATCAGCGTTTAAAGCGCTTACACATGTTGTTTAGATAAATTGTATTCAATGCAGATAAATATCCGGAGGGCAGTTAAAGAAGACTGTCCCAGGCTTCTTGAATTAATTTATGAACTGGCTGTATTTGAAAAAGCACCAGAAGCTGTAAGTGTTACGCTGAAACATTTTGAAGAAAGTGGTTTTGGTGAGAACCCGGTATATTGGGCTTTTGTTGCCGAAGCAGATGGAATAGTACAAGGATTTGCGCTTTACTATATCCGTTACTCCACATGGAAAGGTCAGAGAATGTATTTGGAAGATATACTGGTTACTGAAAAGATGCGTGGTAAAGGCTTAGGAACTTTATTATTCAACCGGTTATTAGAAGAAGCAAAAGAAAAAAAATTTGCAGGTATGGTATGGCAGGTGCTCGACTGGAATGAGCCTGCTATTAACTTTTATAAAAAGTATCATGCGGAGTTAGATGGTGAATGGGTGAATTGTAGTATTAATCTTTGAACTGTGATTAAACTGATTATCTGATAGGCTATGATTCGAATCATAGTCTATCAAATAATCATTTTAATCACAGTTCAGAAACTATCCAACCCCATTAACCACCATCCTCTTATCAATCTTCATAATCAATCCCTGCAAAACACTGCCAGGACCTACCTCTGTAAACTTTGTAGCACCACCTGCTATCATTGATTGTACACTTTGAGTCCATCTTACAGCTCCCGTTAACTGGTCAATAAGATTTTGCTTGATTTCTTCCCTGTCAAACACCGGTCTGGCAACTACATTCTGGTACACATAACTTGTTGGCTGATGAAACACAGTTTTTTCGATAGCCTGTTTCAATTCTTCGCGTGCAGGCTGCATCAGCGGTGAATGAAACGCCCCTCCTACAGGTAATAACAACGCTCTTTTTGCTCCGGCTGCTTTCATGCGCTCACAGGCGATTTCAACTCCTTTAATTGTTCCTGAAATAACCAACTGTCCCGGACAATTATAATTTGCAGGCACCACAATTTCACCGGTATCATCCTGAACTTCACGGCAGATTGTTTCTACCGTTTCATCCTGAAGAGAAAGGATGGCAGCCATCGTAGAAGGATATAACTTGCAAGCTTTTTGCATAGCCCCTGCACGAATGGAGATTAATTGAAGAGCGTCCTCAAAACTCAATGTGTTGTTAACAGTTAAAGCAGAAAATTCACCAAGCGAATGACCCGCAACCATATCGGGCCTTGTGTTTTCTATTCTTTTGTAGGATATAACGGAATGCAGAAAAACGGCAGGCTGTGTTACATTTGTTTGGCGCAGTTCTTCCAGGCTTCCTGAAACCATAACATCTGAAATGCGAAAGCCTAGTATTTCATTGGCTTGCTCAAGTAACTTTTTTCCAAAAGCATTATTCTCATACAATTCTTTACCCATTCCCTGAAATTGAGAGCCTTGTCCTGGAAATACAAACGCATGCTTCATTAGAGGTAGTTTACAATCAAATGTAGAAAAAAGCTATCAACTAATGGCTATCAGCTTTCAGGAGGAAGAAAATTTTTATTAATGTAATCTTGAACCTATCAGACTTATAAATTCAGTGCGGGTTTCATTCTTTTCAAATTCACCCCAGAAAGCTGAAGTTGTTGTAACAGAATTTTGTTTTTGAACACCACGCATCATCATACATAAATGAGACGCTTCAATAACAACCGCTACCCCGAGCGGATTCAGTGTTTCCTTTATTGCGGTCATGATCTGGTGTGTTAACCTTTCCTGAACCTGTAAACGGCGACTGTATACATCCACTACCCTGGCTATTTTACTTAAACCTGTAATAAAACCATTGGGTATATAGGCTACGTGCGCCTTACCGTAAAATGGCAGCATATGATGCTCACACATACTATACAATTCAATGTCTTTTACTATTATCATCTCACTCACGTCTTCATGGAATTTAGCTGATTCCAATATTGCATAAGCATCCATTGAATATCCCTGCGTAAGAAACTGCATTGCTTTTGCTATACGTTCCGGAGTCTTTTGCAAACCCTCCCTTTCAGGATCTTCACCAAGCAATGATATTGAGTCACGATAATTTTTCATGAGCCCGGATGTTATATGCTCTTCGTACTGATCTGTTTTTTTATAAGCCATTGATGCTTGTTTACTTGTGATGAAAGAACCTGGTGTTACATAACACTAGTGTTAAGTAAACCCTAAAGTGACGCGTTCTGCTTTCAGCCGTCAGCTATCAGCAGTCAGCAGATCAATGTGTATTAAGTTTCCTCCTGATACCTGATAGCTGACGGTTGATAGCAACATTTACAGACATTTTATGGTTAACATAACACTAGTAAATATTTATTATCTACAACAATTATAATGATGAAAAGCTACCTGCTTTCTAACGGATACTCCACAAAATTTCTTTCTGTTTCGTATAGTCTTACCTGTATGGCAAGCGACGATTGAATTTTATCACGCAATAAGTTATAAGTAACTATGGCGATATTTTCCGCTGTTGGATTCAAATTTTTAAATTCTGCTGTGTCGAGGTTAAGGTTCTTGTGGTCAAATCTGTCCAGCACGTTTTCTTTAATAATATCTGATAATAATTTAAGATCAATTACATATCCGGATTCAGCGTCTGGCTCACCCACCACTTTTACAACTAATTCGTAATTATGACCGTGAAAATTTGCGTAATTGCATTTGCCGAATACCTTGGAATTTTTTTCGTTACTCCACGAGGGATTGTTTAACCGATGTGCAGCATTGAAATGCTCTTTTCTGTAAACTGCCACTTTGTTACTCATAAAGATCATTTGTTAATATACTCATTGTTTTAGCTATCAGCCGTCAGTCATTAGAAGAAAGATATGAATAAAAACTTTGTATCACCAAGCCCTTCACTCAAAAATTTTCCAACTTAACTGTAACCCATACACTAACATTCGTTTGTTTAATTTGTTTCAATTATTCTCCGAAGTATTCAACATAGATACGAGGCGTTTCATATAGTTTTATACTATGCATAGCTATTGCTGCCGGAAGATGTGGAATTAACTGGTTCCATATTTCTATTGCCAGGTTTTCCGTAGAACAAATTTTCCCACGTAAGAAATCCACGTCCATATTGAGATTTCTATGATCCAACACGTCCAGAACATGCACTTTAATTAGCTCACTTAATTTTTTAACATCGAATAAAAATCCGGTATCCTTGTTTATTTCTCCTTTGATAGTAACCAACAATTCATAATTATGTCCATGCCAGTTTTCATTGGTGCATTTTCCAAAAACCACTTCATTCTGCTCATAGGTCCATTCAGGATTATAAAGCCTGTGCGCTGCATTGAAATGTTCTACCCGTGTCAGGTATACCATACTCCCAAAAATTTTCGCAAAGTTAGTTGAATTAAATATAACTGTAACCAGCCCGAATGGCAAGTGATAATTTTCCTTTCTACATAGTGACATTAGGTCAAGAATTGCTAATCAATAACTTTGTGTGATAATATTTAGCATGAAAATAGGCATCGCAGCTGCAACTGCTTTTGAAATTCAACCTACTATTGATTTTTTATTACAATCATATACACAACAATCAAAGCATGAATTTGAATTATTAATAACAGGAATAGGTTCCATTGCCTCAGCCTATCAGCTTGCAAATTTTATAATCAGAAAATCACCTGACTACATGTTACAGGCCGGGATTGGCGGATCACTTAACACTACACTTCAATTAGGCGACACAGTAATAATCATGGATGATATTACAGGCGATATGGGTGTGGAAGAAAACAATTTGTTTAGAGATCTGTTTGACATGGGTTTCATGGAACCGGATGCAAAACCTTATACGGGAGGCCGTTTAATAAATCCGTATATAAAAGATTTGGAGCGGTATGGTTTGCCCATAGTTCATGGAATAACAGTGAATGAAATAACTTCCAGTCAGCAACGCATAAACTTATTGCGTGAAAAATATAATTGTGATATTGAATCAATGGAAGGTGCCGCTTTTCATCACGTTTGCCTGCAGGAAAATATTCCTTTTCTACAACTCAGATCAATATCTAATTATATTGGCGAGCGTGATAAAAAAAAATGGAAACTGAAAGAATCTATAACCAACCTTAACCGGGCTCTTATTAAAATCATTCAACAAATACCATAAAATGAAACTTACGCTTGGCTTTTCACCTTGTCCGAATGATACTTTTATTTTTGATGCAATGGTTAATAAGAAAATAGATACATATGATATTGACTTTGATGTTCATTTAGCAGATGTTCAAACCCTTAATGAAAATGCTATTCAGGGCAATACAGACATTACAAAAATCAGTTATGGTGTACTTCCACTTGTATTGCAGAACTATGTAGTTTTAAATTCAGGTGGAGCTTTAGGTAAAGGTGTGGGGCCATTACTAATTGCAAATAAAATAATTTCCGCAAATGAACTCGATCAAAAAGTAATTGCTATTCCAGGGAAGAACACAACAGCTCATATGCTTTTCTGTGCAGCATTTCCTAAAGCAACCAACAAAAGATTTATGATATTTTCCGAAATAGAAAAAGCTGTGCTGGATGGAAGTGTTGATGCTGGTGTTATCATCCATGAAAACAGGTTTACCTATCAGCAAAGGGGGCTAACCAAAATAATGGATCTGGGTGAATACTGGGAACATCTTACAAAGGCACCAATTCCATTAGGTGGTATTGTAATGCGCAAGAGTTTTCCCTCTGAACTTCGCATACAGGTTGATAGGCTTATCCGCAAAAGTGTTGAATATGCATTCAGTCATTATCCTTTGATCACTAATTATGTAAAGCAGCATTCACAGGAAATGGAAGAATCAGTAATGCGCCGACATATCGATTTATATGTTAATAATTATTCCATTGATCTTGGAGAAGAAGGCAAAGTGGCGGTGAGAAAATTATTAGAGGTATATGCTCAATTAAATGGGCAGAAGGTATGAGATTTTTTTTAACCACGGAGGAAACGCCGAGGGAAGGAAAAGGTTGCACAGAGGACGCCTCTGTGCAACCTTTTCCTTCCCTCGGCGTCCTTATATATTTGTTTTTGAGTTTTTCTTTTTCTAAAATTATAGATTTTTTTAATATTTTTTCTCAATTAATCAGTTCAACTTTGTTGTAAGGAGGGGAGCGTCCTTGGTATATAAATGCCGT
>JAABUN010001887.1_pt1 | contig 41543 bp, 40 predicted proteins | sample 5559311 | NCBI WGS metagenome assembly JAABUN01 (sample SAMN10711877, study PRJNA513370) | rock metagenome | isolation source: Antarctica rocks | place: Antarctica: Victoria Land, Siegfried Peak sud
TCTTTTCTCTGTAACCGCTTCAAACTCTCAACTGATTCTTTTACTTCCGGTAATTTTTTGTTCATACTAACATCTTATCAAAAAACTGATTCCTTATTGCACTCCTGTTATGTATAAAGCGTATAATCAGGTTTTTCTGCTTTTAGGATTGCGTTTCTACAAACGTCCCGCGTCGGAAAAACATCCGTTCGGTTACGGCAAGGAACGCTTTTTCTGGTCGTTTATCGCCGCGATTTTTATTTTCGGAGTCGGTGCGACTTACGCCATTTACGAAGGCATCGAAAAAATCAGGCATCCGCACGAAATTACCAATCTGTCTTTGGCTTATTGGATTCTGGGAATATCTTTTGTTTTGGAATCCGGTTCGATTGCGTTGGCTCTCTATCAGGAAATCAAGGAGGCGCATCACGAAGGAATGACTTTTGTAGATTATTTGCGCGAATCGAAAGACCCGACGGCGAAAACGGTTATCTTTGAAGATTCCGCCGCGCTCATCGGAATCGTGCTGGCGGCAACCGGACTTCTTTTGGGGCAATACAAAGTTCCGCCTTACGAAGGTGTAATGTGGGACGGCATTGCTTCGGTAGCTATCGGCGTGGTTTTAGCGATTGTCGCGTTCGGTCTGGCGCGTTCTTCGCGCGGACTTCTTTTGGGCGAAGCGGCGACTGAGAAAAATGTCGCGGCGATTCGCCAAGCCATCGAAGCGCATCCGAGTGTTGTCAAAGTCATCGAACTTTTGACGATGCACCTCGCGCCGAAGCAAATTCTGGTTAACGCGCATATCAATCTGAAAAGTGAATTGACGAGTGCGGAAATTGTTCAAACCATCGCCGAAGTCGAGGAAGAGATGAAAAAAGCCGAGCCGATGGTTGATATGATATTCTTAGAAACGGCGAGCCTCAAAGACACGAATGTTAAAGAGGTAAATCCTAAACATATGGGCTAATGATTCCAGGTTCCAAATTTGTTATTCACATCTTAGAATCTGGAATCTGGAATCTGGAATCTGGAATTTAAAGATGCAGTTCAGCGATTACATTCCAAACATTAACACACTGCGAAATGTGTTCGACATCACGCTGGTTTTTGTTATCGTGTATGTCGTATTGAAACTTCTGCGCGGCACGCGGGCGGTGCCGACGGTTGTCGGAATGGTGGGTCTGGCTCTTTTATACTGGCTCGCGGTGGCGCAGGAACTCGCTACGCTCGAATTCGTTTTGCGTTCGGCGGTGCTTTATATCGGCGTGGCGATTATCGTTTTGTTCCAATCAGAAATCCGGCAGGCTCTGATTTATTTCGGCAATCGCCTGCGTTTTCCCGTTATGCGCCGCACGCAAGGCGGATTCGGCGACAATATCTATGAAGAAATCGTTTTAGCGGCAACCACGCTTTCGACTGAAAAAATAGGCGCGCTGATTGTCATCGAACGCAATGTCGGACTGAGAAATTTTATTGACGCGGGCGTGTCGCTCGATGCCAAACTCAGCTACGATTTGCTGGTGACGATTTTCAATCCGACAACGCCGCTGCACGACGGCGCGGTTGTCATTCAGCGCGAGCGTATCGCCGCCGCTTCCGTTTTTTTGCCGCTCACCAAAAATCCGAGCGTTTCGCGCGAACTCGGCACGCGCCACCGCGCGGCAATCGGCGTAACCGAAGGAACTGATGCGGTTTCGGTGGTTGTTTCCGAAGAAACCGGTTTGATTACTTTTGTTGACGGCGGCAGGGTTAAGCGGAATTTAGACACGACCGGTCTTCGCAATTTACTTTTAAGCGCAATGGATTTGCCCATCATTGAAATAAAACGCGAACCGACAAAAACTATGAAGGAAACCGAAACCGAAATAACCATAGGTTAGTTCAAAGTCGGACTTAATTATTCAACTTTGAACTTTGAACTTTGAATTATGTTCTCCTTTCCGACCGAAAAATTTTTCCAAAAGGAAGAGCGGCAAATCTTTATTCGCCGACTTTTTCACCGCGTCTTTTTGGAAGATTGGTTAATAAAGGCGACTGCGCTTTTCATCACCCTTGCCTTGTGGCTCGGCGTGACGGGACTTCGCGCGCCAATCACGACTCGTCTAAACAACGTCGGGTTAAAACTTCGCGTTTCCAACGACATGGAAATTACTAATTCGCCCGTGCAGGAAGTTGATTTAGTGATTACCGGCGACAAGCGCAAAATTGACCAGATAAAACAAAACGATTTGGTCGTTTCGCTCGATTTGGTTGATGTCCAGACGGGCGACCGGATCGTTCAAATCACTCCCGAAAATGTCAATATCGAGCTTCCGACCGGAGTAAGGCTCGAAGAAGTTCAGCCGAACAAAATTGCGGTCAAACTAGAGAAAGTCGAAGAACGTGAAATTGCGGTTAAAGCCGAAACCGAAGGAAACCCAGGCGAAAATTTTGAGATTTACAGCGTAACGGTTATACCATCAAAAGTGCGTATCCGCGCACCCGAAAGTTATATCAAATCGCTGGATTTTGTTTCGACTGAAAAAATAAACGTCGAAAACCGGCGCGAAGATTTTACGGCTAGACAAGTTGCGCTCAACGTCGTTAATCCGAAGGCGACACTGCTCGACGCAACGGTCGATGTCGTTTTCAAAATCGGTGAAAAGCGAATCGAAAGACTTTTTTCCATTCCGGTTGAAATAGAGGGCGCAAACAAAACCGTCACGTTTGTGCTTTACGGCGAACGCTCGATTTTAGAATCGATCAAAGCGGAAAATCTGCAAGTGGAAATTCTCAAAAACGATGCGGGTGAAAATTCTCCGCAATTAATTTTACCCGTCGAAACTCAAGGGCAAGTTGAAGTTAGAAAACTCAAAATCAACTGATAAGTGGTTAATGGTAAGTGGTAAATTTAAGAAAGATTTTCATTTAACACTAACCACTCTTTTATGTTTTTGCGCATTTCGTCCGTAATTTCGTGTTTTGCTTTGTAAGATTTTGCCTGAAAATCTGGCAAATATCCCTTTAATTTTTGTTCAAATTTTTGAAACTTTTCTAACGGGTAAAACTCGTCATTGTCGCCGTAAAGATATAAAACATCGGCATTTGTCGCCGTGTAAATTTTGTTTGTTTCCAAATCCGAAGGAATACCGCCGCACACGCCGATTACGCCGCGCAAAACTTCCGCGTGTGTAAAAGCAAAGCGGAAATTCAGCGCGCAGGCTTGCGAAAAGCCGTAAAGATAGATTTTTCCGGTGTCAATAATTTTATCTCTGCCGAGTCTTTCAATCACTTGCAACAGAAAATTGTGGTGCAGCGCAACGGATTCTTCCGCTTTGTAATCGGTCAACCAGCCAAATCCGGTTTTGTATGCGCCGTTGGTTTCGCGGAAATGTTGATGTGGTGCTTGGAGCGATGCGACGACGAAATTTTCGGGCGCGACGAGTCTGGCTTCGCGCATCATATAACGCTTGTGCGCGCCGTAACCGTGAACGGCAGCGAGCAGCGGCGCGGATTTTTCTGCATTTTCGGGAACGTATAAATCGTAGTAAAGTTTGATTTCGGCTTTTATGCTCAAATCGGTTTGCAAGTTTTCGGAACTCATATTTATTAACCACAGATAAACACAGATACACACAGATTACAAAACGATAAACGCAGAATGATTAGTTGGAAATTCCAAAACTTATCACTCACTATTCCTGGTTCATAATTCCAAAATTATCTGTGTTAATCTGTGTGCATCTGTGGTTGATTTTCCTTATATGCAAAAAATACTCAGACGACTCGACGAACTCGCAGGCATCGAAACGGAAAATAATTTTGCGAAATGGCTCGAGCGCGCCGCTTTTATATTTTTAATTTTAATGGTTTTGTCCGCGCCGCATTCGATTGCCGCGACGCAAATCGCCTGGCTTTCGGGAATGTTGTTCTGGGCGATTCGATTGTTTATAAAACCGCGTCCAAAATTTGTCCGAACACCGCTTGACTTCGCGCTGTGGAGTTTTTTCGGCTGGTCGGTGATTTCAGCATCTTTTTCCTACGCGCCTGATATTTCGGTTGGCAAACTTCGCAACGTCGCGCTTTTTCTGATTTTTTATTTTGTCGCGGGTAATTTGCGAAACGTTCGCGCCGTTAAGTTTCTGGCGTTTGCGCTGATTTTTTCGTGTATGGCGAATGTATTGTGGCTGCCGATTGAGAGAGCATACGGGCGCGGAGTTCAGATTTCAGGCGTGAAGGCGGAAAGCCTTTTTGCAAAAGCAATCGAATTTGACCACGACGTATATCTCAGTGCCAAAGGTAAAGACCCGCGACCCTTCGATAATTCGAGACCGGAAGAAGATAAGTCTTTGCCGGTCGTCGAAGGCGACACGATTACTAGAGCAGGCGTCGTCAGTGTTAGAACGCCGGACGAGTTAGTGGAGGAAATCGAGAAAAACGATGTAACGTATCTCGAAAATTTTCACAATCCTCTATACTTTTCGGTCAAAGTGCGGCGCGATGATTTGCTGGACGGCGCGAACTCGCTCGAAAGACTCGGCATCGGAAGTTGGAAACACAACCGAAATTGGCGTTACGCCGGATTTTACGGGCAAGTTATCACTTACGCCGAAGTTCTGCAAATGATTATGTCGCTCGCTCTCGGACTTTTTATCGCAAGCGTGAGAAGACGAGGAGAGGAGAAAGAACAAAATGATTTAATTAAGGAAAGAAATGATTTATCTGATGAAAAAATAATGCCTCGCTCGTATTCTAAATTATCGCGTTTCCTCTTTTTTTCTTCGCCTCTTCTCCCTTTCTCCTTTTCTCCTCTTCTGCTTTTCTGTCTCGTCGGAATGGGTTTTGCGCTTTTTATGACTTTTACACGCGCGGCGCAAATCGCCCTTTTAATTTCGGTTTTCACAATCTTTCTGGCAAACGGCAGCCGCAAAATGCTGGCGGCTTCAGCCATACTCATTTTGCCGGTCGCGCTAATCGGATATTTTTTTATGCAGCAAAACCGGACGATTGACGTTGACGGAAAAAAAGATCCGTCGGTAAGTTACCGGCAGACGGTTTACCGGGAAGCGTTCGATTTGTGGACGAGCAGCCCGCGCAATCTTTTCCTCGGTGTCGGAATGGATTCGGCAAGACGTTTCAAAGAAGAATGGCATTTGTTCGATAACGGCAGACTCGAAACAAGCCATTTTCATTCAACGCCTTTGCAATTATTAGTCGAACGCGGTTTGCCCGCGCTTCTTCTCTGGCTTTGGATTTTGTGGATTTATGCGAGAACTCTTTGGGGCGAAATCCAAAATCCAAAATCCAAAATCCAAAATTCGGCGTTTGATTCTTCAAATCCAAAATCCAAAATCCAAAATCCAAAATCCGCCGATTGGCAAAAGCTGGGTATTCTACTCGGTTGTTTCGGCGGTCTCGTCGGATTTTTCGTCAGCAGTCTTGTTAATTACAGTCTCGGCGATTCAGAAGTTGCGATGGTTTTTTATTTGTTGATGGGAATCGGCGTTTCTCTATGTAATTCAAAATTAAAAATTAAAAATTAAAAATTGTGGTTTTAACCGTCTGAGATTCAAGATTAATTTTGACCGTCTGAAATTTTGAATTTTCATTTTTAATTTCGGTAGAGTAAATTTATCACAACTAAAATTTTCTTGGCGCGAATGTATCAGAATCTTCGCCGTGCTTCCGTATTTTTTCTGTCACAAACATTCGGCTAGACGGAAAAGTATTTTCTATGACATTCTTTTAGCAATTTATTTGAGAGGAGAAACTTTGAACGCAGAAGAAAAACGCCTCGAAGAAGCGCGGTTGGAAGAAAAGGATTGGAGACTCTGGGGCTGTTACTTGAGTGAGCGGGCTTGGGGAACTGTGCGCGAAGATTACTCGGCGGACGGCAACGCCTGGAAGTATTTTCCGTTTGAACACGCAGCGTCAAAAGCGTTTCGCTGGAACGAAGACGGAATCGCCGGAATTTGCGACCGGAAACAAAGAATCTGTTTCGCCATTTCGCTGTGGAACGGACGCGATAAAATCTTAAAGGAAAGACTTTACGGGCTTGGCGGAAATGAAGGCAATCACGGCGAAGATGTCAAAGAGTATTATTTTTATCTCGACAACACGCCGACGCATTCGTATATGAAATTTCTTTACAAATATCCTCAAGAAGAATTTCCCTACGAAAAACTGCGCGAAGAAAACGCAAAACGCGGTAAATCACAACCCGAATACGAATTGATGAACACGGGCGTTTTTGACGAAGACAAGTATTTCGATGTTTTTGTCGAATACGCAAAAGCCGACACAGAAGATATTTGTATAAAAATCACAGCTTTCAATCGCGGGCGTGAATCCGCGCCGCTTTATATTTTGCCGACCGTTTGGTTTCGCAATCGCTGGTCATGGTATGAAAAAGCGGAAAAGGCGCGAATGGAAGAAGTAAAAATTGATGCCGAAAATCTTTCGTTGATTTATTTGACAGAAGAAAAACGCGGTGATTATCGGCTGATGTGCGAAGGCGCGGAACGACTGCTTTTCACCGAAAACGAAACGAATTTTGAGAAACTCTACGGCGTGGAAAACAATTCGCCTTTTGTGAAAGACGGCATCAACGATTTTATCATAAGCAGTAAAAAAGATGCTGTCAATCCTAAGCAATTCGGAACAAAAGCCGCCGCGCATTACATTTTCGACATTGCGCCGCAAGCGAGCAAAACGATTTATTTGCGATTGTCTAAATCAGAACCGCCTGCGTTAGCGAACGGTTTGAATTTACCAAAATCGAGCGGCGAATTTATCAAAGAATGTGAAGAAGTTTTTGTCGCGCGGAAAAAGGAAGCTGACGAATTTTACAAGAAAATCGTTCCTGAAAATTTAAGCGAAGATGCAAAAAACGTAATGCGGCAATCGCTTGCCGGAATGCTCTGGTCAAAGCAGTTTTATCATTACATTGTCAAAACTTGGCTTGAAGGCGACGGTAAATTTTCTCCGCCGCCGAAAGAAAGATTAAGTGCTAGAAATTCCGATTGGAAACATCTCTACAACGACGATATTATCTCGATGCCCGACAAATGGGAGTATCCGTGGTATGCGGCTTGGGATTTGGCTTTTCACTGCATTTCGCTGGCTCTGGTCGATTCGGAATTTGCCAAACATCAATTAATTTTGCTGCTGCGTGAATGGTATCTGCATCCGAACGGGCAGATTCCCGCTTACGAATGGGCGTTTTCTGACGTAAATCCGCCGGTTCACGCCTGGGCTGCGCTGCGCGTCTATCAAATCGAAGCAAAACGGCGCGGCGCGGCTGACCGCGATTTTCTCGAAAAGGTTTTTCACAAACTGCTTTTAAATTTTACCTGGTGGGTCAACCGCAAAGACACCGAAGGCAACAACGTTTTTGAAGGCGGATTTCTCGGACTAGATAACATCGGCGTTTTTGACCGCGGCACAAAACTTCCTGACGGCGCGCATCTCGAACAATCAGACGGAACTTCCTGGATGGCGATGTATTGTCTGAATATGCTGGCAATCGCTCTGGAACTCGCCAAAGACGACGCTGTTTATGAAGACGTAGCAAGCAAGTTTTTCGAGCATTTCGTTTATATCTCCGACGCGATGAACAATGTCGGCAACGAGAACACGAAACTTTGGAGCGAGCGCGACGGTTTTTACTACGACGTGATGCACCTGAAAAACCACCGCAACATCCCGCTTCGCCTGCGTTCGATGGTCGGGCTGATTCCGCTTTTCGCGGTCGAAACCGTCGAAGACAAATGGTTGGACGATTTGCCGAATTTCAAAAGGCGAACCGAGTGGTTTTTAAAGAATCGCCGTGACTTAACCGATGATATTGCGTGCATGCAAGAGCCGGGCAGAGAAAATCGGCGACTTTTGGCGATTGTTACCAAAGAGCAGTTGCGGCGTATTCTACGTTATATGCTTTCGGAAAACGAATTTTTATCAGACTACGGCATTCGCGCGCTTTCGCGTTATTACAAAACGAATCCGTATGTTTTAGAGGTGGACGACGCGAAATACGAAGTCGAATACGAACCGGCGGAATCGCGTTCGGGAATGTTCGGCGGAAACTCGAATTGGCGCGGTCCCGTCTGGTTTCCCGTCAATTATCTTCTAATCGAAGCATTGCAAAAATTTGATTTTTACTACGGCGAAGATTTTAAAATCGAATTTCCGACAGGTTCGGAAAAAATGCTGACCTTATGGGAAGTTTCGCAGGAATTGTCTTTAAGGCTTTCAAACATTTTTCTGAAAGACACCGAAGGCAGACGCGCCATTTACGGCAACGACGAAAAGTTTCAAACCGACGAGAATTGGCGTGATTATATTTTGTTTTACGAATACTTTCACGGCGACCAGGGCTGCGGACTCGGCGCGAGCCATCAAACCGGTTGGACAGGTTTGATTGGCAAGTTGTTGCGGCAAACAGGCGAATATGCCAAAGAACAAAGTGGTAAATATACCGAAACAGGCAATATGAAAACGGCAGAGGAAACAAACGATAAATAGAAAATAAAAAGTTGAAATAAAAATATGAAAGCAGTAGCGGTTACACCGAAACAAGCGAACACGGTTCGGCTGGTGGAAATGGATAAACCGAAAGTTTCCGATATTCCAAATGGGCGCGGCGTTCTGGTTGAAGTTTTGCGCGTCGGCGCGTGCGGAACTGACAGGGAAATTAACAACGGCGAATACGGCATCGCGCCCGAAGGTTTCGATTTTCTCGTTCTCGGACACGAAAATCTGGGGCGCGTCGTCGAAACGGGCGAAAATGTCAAAGAATTTCAAAAGGGCGATTTTGTAGTGGCAAGCGTGCGTCGTCCGGGACACTCGATTTACGACCTTATCGGCGAGCAGGATATGACGACTGACGACGATTATTTCGAGCGCGGCATCTCGCGTCTGCACGGTTATATGGCTGAATTTTACGTAGAAAGCGCGGATTGGCTGGTGAAAATTCCGCCCGCGATTCTCGAAATAGCCGTGCTTTTAGAGCCGCTTTCGATTATCGAAAAGGGCATCTCGCAAGCATTTGAGATTCAGGAACGAATGAAAATCTGGCGACCGAAAACCGCCGCCGTTTTCGGCACGGGAACAGTTGGGCTTTTAACGAGTCTAGCATTTCGCCTGCGCGGTTTTGAAGTTCACGCTTTTGGCAAAGACAAGCGCGAAGGCTATTTTAACGCGGATTTACTCGAAGAAATCGGCGCGACTTACGATTCGACAATGGAAATTTCGGTTGCCGATTCGGTCAAAAAATACGGCGAATACGACGCGATTTTTGAATGCACCGGCTATTCGCCAATCGCTTTTCAAGCGATGGAAGCCTTAAATCAAAACGGCGTGTTGATTTTATCTTCAGTCACGGGCGGTGACCGCAAAACCGAAGTTCCCGCCGACAAAATCAACCAGCAATTCGTTTTGGGAAACCGTCTGATGTTCGGCACGGTCAACGCCAACCGCGAGCATTTTGAAATGGGCGTGAAAGATTTGGCTTTGTCCGAAGCGATGTATCAAGGCTGGCTCAAAAAAATGCTGACGCACAAAGTTGAAGGCTTGGAAAATTTCGGCAAAGTTTTCGACATCTTGAACAATGCCGCCGCTAACAAAGCAATAAAAGTTTATTTCGAGGTGAACAAAATATAGCGGGAAACTTAATATTATGAAAAATTAAATTAGCGCGAGAAAATCTTTCAATTCTTTTGGCAAAGGCGCGTGAAAATCCATCTTCTCTTTTGTCAAAGGATGCGTAAAACTCAATCGTTCGGCGTGAAGGAAAAAGCGGTTTAGCTCGGCGATGGCTTGGCGAATTTGCAAATCGGCGACTGTATTGTCGCGTCCGCTGTTGTAAGTTTCGTCGCCGACAATCGGATGATTGATATAGGAAAGATGCACGCGAATCTGGTGTGTTCTGCCGGTTTTTATTTCGACATCGAGCAGCGTAAATTTCTCAAACCTCTGTCGCGCTTTCCACAAACTCAAAGCGTTGCGTCCCAATTTTTGAACGGACATTTTCAACCGATTGTGTTTATCACGCGCAATCGGCGCGTCAATTTTTCCGGTGTTGCGCTCGACTTTACCGTGCGCCAGCGCGACGTAACTTTTATAAACTTCGCGGTTTCTAAACTGCTCGCTCAAATTTTCGTGAACCGTTTCATTTTTCGCCACGACGATTAAACCGGAAGTATCTTTATCGAGCCGGTGAACGATGCCGATTTTGGATCTTATATTTTGGAATTTCGATTGCCCATCAAAAGCACTTTCAGTTTTTAATTCTTCATCTTGAATTTTGAATTTATAAGCAATCGCGTTTGCCAGCGTTCCGCCAGGCGCGCCCGCGCCCGGATGCGTTATCATTCCGGCTTTTTTATTGATGACGGCTAAACTTTCGTCTTCAAAAACTATCTCAAGCGGAATGTTTTCCGGCTCGAATTTTTCAACGAAAGTTTCGGTAAGTTCAATTTCGATGTTCTCTTCGCCGTGGAGTTTATATGAAGATTTTACTTGATTTTCATTAACTGAAACATCGCCGTCGTTAATCAACCTTTGCAGACGCGAACGACTCCAGCCTTCGATTTTTTCCGAAAGGAAAGCGTCGAGTCGTTTGCCGACATCTTCTGTTACAGCTTGGAAATTTAAGATTGTATTTTCTTCGGACAAGGTAAAAATTATTGTAGGGCAGGTCTTGTGCCTGCCCAAAGCGTCTGCAAGACGCTAGCAACCGTCATTGATATTTAACGCGAATGCAAATCTATTCAAAGCAACATTCGCTCGCGCTCATTGGGCAGACACAAGTCCTGCTCCTACAATTCCGGCGAAACAGCTTCTTTTTGATTAACATTTCGCAAACGGTAAATCATAAAAACAATCGCGCCGGCGGCGACAATCAAACTAATTATTTGCGAAGTCGAAAGCCCGCTCAAAGTCGTCAATCCAAACAAATCGCCGCGCGGGTCGTCACGGAAAAACTCGATTACGAAACGGACAATCGGATAAAGAATCATATAACCGATTAAAACTTGCCCGTCGAAGCGTTTGCGTTTATGGAGATAAAACAAAACACCGAAAACCGCGAGCATCGCAAAAGATTCGTAAAGCTGTGTCGGGTGCAGATGAAGTGCGCCACCCGCCGCATCCATTATCGGAACGCCCGTGTTTTCGTGTCCGGCTTCGGTAAAATGCACGCCCCAAAATAAATCCGTCGGTTTTCCCCAACAGCAACCGGCGGAAAAACAACCTTGCCGCCCAAAGAATTGTCCGAGAGCAACGCCGGGCGCGAAAGCGTCGGCAACCTTCCAAAAACTGAATTTATAAAAACGAATGAGAAAGACAAGCGCGACGAGTCCGCCCAAAAATCCGCCATAAAAAACACCGCCCGAACGCAGAAAATCGAGCGAAAAAATGTTGACGTTATCTTCGGTGAACAACATCAAAATTTTCGAGCCGACGAGTCCGCCGATAATCGTCCACAAACCCAAATCGTAAATGCGTTCCTTCGGCAAGCCGTCACGCGCGCCGAGCCGAGCGGCAGCAAAAAGCGCGAGCATCAAGCCGATTGCCAGCAAAACGCCGTAAGTATTAATGGGAAAACTGCCGATGCGGAAAAGTTCTGGATACATTGTTTTGTTAGTTGTCGATTGGCGGTTGCTCGTTGTCGGTTAAATCAAATTCGATTCGGTCGTAAATCTCGCGCAAATCCAAATCGCATTCGATTGTTCCGATTACCAAAACATCGCCTATTTCGCCATAACTTCGATAAAGCCAATTTCCGTCAGTTTGCTTTGTGAAATGTTCGACAAAAATTTTGTCTTGCGAAACCAAAACATAATCAGTCAAAGTTTCATTGCCCATTCGATATTTTTGGAACTTCGTCGTGCGGTCATATTCGGCGGTTGAAGGCGAGAGAACTTCAAAAATCACTTGCGGATTTATTAAAGCATCTTTTTTCGTGTCGTGAAAAACTGGTTCGCCGCAAACAATCGTCAAATCAGGATAAGAAAATAAACTCGCGGTCGAAGTGCGGACTTTCATATTCGGCGATAATGCTTCGCATTGTTTGCCTTTTAATTTGTTTCGCACTTCGCCTGATAAATTCACACAGACGCGACTGTGCGAAAGACTCTCGCCAGCCATTTGGAAAATTTCGCCGTCGAGAAATTCGTGGCGCGTTTCGGCTTCTCGCTCAAAGTCCAAATAATCTTCGAGCGTGAGACGCGCTTCCTTTTTTACGTTCGCAAGCCCCATAAATTTATTCGCCTTTTGAGTTTGTTTGCGTTGCTTTGCCGACCTGCACACGCGCCGGACGGAGCAGTCTTTCACCGAATTTGTAACCGCGAGAATACTCGGCGGTAATTTTATCGTCGTTTTGCGCATCGGCTTCAACCATATCGACCGCTTCGTGCAGTTCGGGATTAAAACCTGTGCCGACCGACGCAATCGGCTCGACACCGACGCTCGTCAATGCCTGTTCAAACGAACGCGCCGTGCCTTTGACACCTTCGAGCAGATGTTCAAATGAAGCATCGGTTTCGCTTGCGTTAATCGCTAAATTCAAATTATCCAAAACGGGAAGAAGAGTCGTCAAAAAATTAAACTGTCCCTGTTTGGCGCGGTCTTCCAGAGTTTTCATCAAACGCTGGCGCATCTCGGCGGTTTCGCGTTCCATCTGCGATTTTATGTCGTCGAATTTCTTTTGCACGCCGACGAGTTTCGTTTCGGCTGATTCGCGTCTGGCGCGTTCGTTCTTTAACTCGTTTTCCAGTTTGATGACTTCGGGCGATTTTGCTTTTTCGCCCTTTTTGTCATCTTTGCTTCGTTCGCCTGCTTCATCAAATCGACGGTTGTCGCTGAAAGGAATTTCTTCCGTGTTTTCTTCAAAAATTTCTTCTTCGTTAAAATCTTGTTCGCTCATTGTTTTTTTATTAAACCAACTCATAAATTTTGATAAATGCTAATTTGCCAAAGCATCCAGTCTAACAAACCATTTACCACAAGGAAAATTCGCCACGAAATAACACGAACAAGCACCAAAAATGTTTATTTTAATTTCGTAAAATGCGGGTGTTTGTTCGTGTATAAAATCTTAAGCCGTAGCCGTCACCGCTTCGGACGTGAATTTCATCGAATCGTTCTCCGCCGAAACTTTAACGGTTTGTCCGTTTGCAATCTCGCCATTCAATAATTTCACCGCCAAAGGATTTTGAATCAATGATTGAATCGCGCGTTTGAGCGGTCTCGCGCCGTAAGTCGGGTCGTAACCTTCCTTGACTAATAATTCTTTCGCCGATTCGTCCATGACAATTTTGATATTGCGTTCCGCCAGGGTTTTGCGTAAGCGTTCAAGCTGAACATCAATAATCTGCGAAATGTGTTCGCGTCCGAGCTGTTTGAAAACGACAATATCGTCAATTCGGTTCAAGAATTCCGGCTTGAAATAATCCCGCAAAACCTGCACGACTGCTTCCTTTCTCTGCTGCTCGTCGTCGCCGACCGTCTGAATCTCGCGCGAACCGAGATTTGAAGTCATAATCAAAACCGTGTTTTTGAAATCGACAACGCGACCTTTGGAATCGGTCAGCCGTCCGTCGTCGAGAATTTGCAGCAAAACATTAAACACATCTGGATGCGCCTTTTCTATTTCGTCAAACAGCACGACCGAATACGGACGACGGCGCACGGCTTCTGTAAGCTGTCCGCCTTCTTCGTAGCCGACGTATCCGGGCGGCGCGCCAATCATTCTGGCAACCGCGTGTTTCTCCATATATTCGGACATATCGAGCCGAATCATCGCCCGTTCGTCGTCGAATAAAAATTCAGCCAGAGCGCGAGCCGTTTCGGTTTTGCCAACGCCTGTCGGACCTAAAAAAATAAACGAACCTACTGGGCGATTCGGGTCTTGCAGTCCGGCGCGAGCGCGGCGAACCGCGTTGGCAACCGCCGTCAAGCCTTCGTCCTGACCGATAACGCGCCGCCGCAGATTTTCTTCCATCGAGACGAGTTTCTGCATTTCGCCTTCGAGCATTTTCGAGACGGGAACGCCCGTCCATTTCGCCACGACTTCCGCCACGTCTTCTTCGTCAACTTCTTCTTTTAAGAAAACGCCGTCGGCTTGCAATTCGGACAAGTGTTTCTGCTCATCGCTCAGAAGTTTTTCGAGTTCGGGAATCGTGCCGTATTGCAATTCGGCGGCGCGATTCAAATCGCCCGCTTGACGCGCCTGTTCGAGATGCAGCTTTGCCTCTTCGAGTTTTTCCTTCGCGCCGCGCATCTTCTCGATTTCTTCTTTTTCCGATTGCCATTTCGCCTTCATCGCTCCTGATTTTTCCTTCAAATCGGCGATGCGCTTTTCAATATCCAATAAACGCGATTTAGATTTTTCGTCTGTTTCCCGTGAAAGTGCTTGTTTTTCGATTTCGAGCTGCAAAATTTCGCGTTCGAGTTCGTCAATTTCCTGCGGCAAGCTGTCAATTTCAATTCGCAGTTTTGACGCGGCTTCGTCAATCAAATCAATCGCTTTGTCGGGCAAAAATCTGTCCGTGATATAACGATTCGACAAAGTTGCCGCCGCGACAATCGCCGAATCCTTGATGCGAACGCCGTGATGAACTTCGTATTTTTCCTTCAAACCGCGCAGAATCGCAATCGTATCTTCGACATTCGGCTCGCCGACATAAACCTGTTGGAAACGCCGCTCCAAAGCCTTGTCTTTTTCGATATATTTCTGAAATTCGTTGAGCGTCGTCGCGCCGACACAGCGAAGAGTTCCACGTGCCAAAGCCGGTTTGAGCATATTCGATGCGTCAATCGCGCCTTCGCTCGCGCCCGCGCCGACGAGTGTGTGCAGCTCGTCAATAAACAAAATAATCTGCCCGTCGGATTTTTCAATTTCCTTCAAAACCGCTTTCAGACGGTCTTCAAACTCGCCGCGATATTTCGCACCCGCGAGCATCGAACCCAAATCAAGCCCGACAAGTTTTTTGTTTTTCAAAGTTTCCGGCACGTCGCCCGAAACGATTCTCTGCGCCAAGCCTTCGACAATCGCCGTTTTGCCAACGCCCGGCTCGCCGATTAAAACCGGATTATTTTTCGTTCGGCGTGATAAAACCTGAATCGTTCGCCGAATTTCATCATCGCGTCCAATCACCGGGTCGAGTTTTCCTTTTCTGGCGCGTTCAGTTAAATCTATCGAGTATTTTTCGAGTGCTTGAAAATTCTCTTCGGCATTCTGGTCGGTAATTTTTGCACCGCCGCGCATATCCGCGACGACTTTTTCAACATCTTCTTTGGTTACACCATTCGAGCGCAGAATGCGTCCCGCGTCGCCTTCTTTTTCCTCGCTGATTGTCAATAAAAGATGCTCGGTCGAAACGTATTCGTCCTGCATTTTTTCGGCTTCTTTCAGCGCGTTTTGAAATGCTGTATTAAAGCGCGAACTGAAATACTGCTGCCCGCCGGAAACCTTCGGAAATTTCTCGATTGCCGTTTGAACTTCGCTCAAAATCGCGTTTGCGTTTGCGCCGAGTTTTCCCAAAATCGGTTTTAAAGTTCCTTCCTTTTGCTCAAGCATCGAAACAAGCAGATGTTCCGGCTCGACTTGCTGATTTTGATTTTTCTCGGCAATCCCGATTGCTTCCTGAACCGCTTCCTGCCCGCGAATTGTAAATCTATCAAATCTCATAATATTTGTTCAAATAAATGCTTAGTCTTATAAGATAATAAAATTTGAGTGTATCTTTGTCAAATATTATGGAAAATATTTTTACTGCTGTCAAATCTAAATCTTTCACTTTTAAGATGACACTTTATACTTTTGTCGGTTATATTTAGTCTCGCATCTTTCCAAAAACTTAAGCCGTAAAATATATCTTCTGTGAAGTTTCGCAGTAACTCGCGGCTAATTTAAAAATGAAAATTCTTCGTGAAATTTTATCGCCTTTATTCGCTGTGATTGCTGCGTTTGTTGTAGGCGGCATCATAATTTTATTAATCGGCGACAATCCGCTTAATGCTTACGGCTGGCTTTTGTCCAGTTCGTTCGGCTCGGCAAAGGACATCGGTTGGACGCTCTTCTACGCTACACCTCTGATTTATACAGGTTTGGCGGTGGCGGTCGCGTTTCGCTGCGGATTATTAAATATCGGCGCGGAAGGGCAACTTTATGTCGCTTCGTTTGCGACGGCTTGGGTCGGCATTACTTTCGGCGGCACAATCGTCAATGTTTTCGGCACGGACGTTAATTATTCCTGGACGAGTCTTCCGGCGATTCTGCTTATTCCACTCTGCATTTTAACGGCAGTTGTCGTCGGCGGAATCTGGGGCGCGATTCCAGGAATTCTAAAAGCGAAATTCGGCTCGCACGAAGTTATCAATACGATAATGCTGAATTTCATCGCCATCGCGCTAGTCAGTTATTTGACACAGTATCACTACAAAGTTCCGGGCGACGCGATTCTGCAGACCGCGCCGATTGGCGAAGCCGCGTATATTCCGCAATTGAATCAATTTTTGCCGTTTATCCCAAAAGACGTTCCGCTCAATGTGTCGTTTTTGCTCGCGATTTTGATGTGCGTTTTGGTTTATGTATTTTTGTGGAAAACAAAATGGGGTTACGAACTTCGGGCGGTCGGGCAAAATCCTTCGGCGGCGGAATACGGCGGAATTTCGCCTAAAAAACAAATCATTATCGCGATGACGATTTCCGGTTCGCTTGCCGGATTGGTTGCCGTCGGCGAAGTTTTAGGCAATCGGCACAATTACTACGACGGATTTTCAGCCGAATGGGGATTTCTGGGAATTGCGGTCGCGCTTTTGGGAAGAAATCATCCGCTCGGAATTTTTATCGCGGCGATATTTTTCGGAGTTTTGCTGCGCGGCGAAATTTTCGTTGACGCTTTTACGCCGAAGGTTTCTAAAGATTTAGGCTTTGTTTTGCAAGCCATTATCATTTTGTTCGTCGCCTGCGAAGGCTATTTCAGAAGGTTAATTTTCACCGGACAAAACAAAGGCAAGAAACTGCAAATTTAGTCTTTTAGAGAATTTTCGAGAACTCCGCCGAAATTATGTGTTAAAGATACTCGTCAAAATTTCTCGCTTGGAAACGAAAATTTTTGCCTTAAAAAATTATTACGCAATTTAAGAATATGAACGAAATTTTTACATTTGCCTTGATATTCGCAACCGTCAGGTTTGCCACGCCTTTGATTTTCGCCGCGCTCGGCGGAATGTTTTCCGAGCGTTCCGGCGTTATCAATATCGCGCTCGAAGGCTTGATGCTGGCGGGCGCGTTCACGGCTGCGGTGGTAACTTACGAACTCGGAAATCCATTTTTGGGATTGTTGTGCGCGGTTGCGGCAGGCGCGGCACTGGCTTTTGTGTATGCAATCGCATGTATAAAATTTGAAGCCGACCAGGTTGTCAGCGGAATGGGAATAAACTTTTTGATGATTGGACTTCCCGCGTTGATTAGCGGCGCAGTCTATGATTCTTCAGGCTCAACACCGCAAATTCCGAAAGAACAATTTTTGCCCGAATTTTTTAACATTCCTTTTGCCTCGATTTTGGCTTTCGCGCTCGTGCCGGTTTGCTGGTATGTGCTTTACAAAACTCCGTTCGGTCTGCGACTTCGCGCGACAGGCGAAAATCCGGCGGCGGCGGACGCGGCGGGCGTAAATGTTACACGCCTTCGATACACGGCGGTTATCATCTCAGGAATTTTAGCGGCGGCAGGCGGCGCGTATCTGTCAATCGGACAATCTTCTCTATTCACTAGAAATATGACTGCGGGACGCGGATTCATCGCGCTCGCCGCGCTGATTTTCGCCAAATGGAAACCGATTCCCACGCTTTTCACCTGTCTGTTTTTCGGATTTATGGAAGCCTTGACCATTCCGCTCGCCAATTATAAACTCGCTTCGGGCGAAAATATTCCCGTCCAGTTTGTCCAGATAATTCCATACGTGATAACAATCGTCGTGCTCGCCGGATTTATCGGCTCGTCGCGCGCGCCGAAGGCTCTGGGAATTCCGTATCGAAAAGAGAAATAACTTTCTATGTTTAGAGAAAATCAAGAAATCGGACTTTACACACTCATTCGCAAACTCGGCAAAGGCGGTTTCGGCGAGGTTTGGCTTGCCGAAAGAAAATCCAAATTCGTCACGACAAAAGTCGCCGTCAAACTTCCGCACGACGAGCAGATTGACCACGAAACCATAAAGTAGGAAGCGCAATTGTGGGAACAGGCGAGCGGGCATCCGAACATTCTGCCGATTATCGACGCTGACGAATACGACGGGCAAATCGTCATCGTCAGCGAATACGCGCCCGACGGTTCTTTGGACGAATGGCTTAAAAAGAACGGCAAAATGTCGGTTGAAAAAGCTGTTGAAACAACTATAAAAATTCTCGACGGTTTAGAATTTCTGCATTCCCGAAACATCATTCACCGCGATTTGAAACCCGCTAACATTCTTCTGCAAGGCGACACGCCGCGTCTGGCGGATTTCGGAATTTCACGCGCTTTGCGAACCACCGCTTCGAGCCAGAGCAGCAATGTTTCGGGAACTTTCGCCTATATGCCGCCCGAAGGTTTCGACGGCAAACGAAGCGTGCAAACTGATGTCTGGTCGGTCGGCGTAAATTTGTATCAGTTTTTAACCGGCACGTTGCCGTTTCCAAACAAAGAACCGTCCGCGCTGATTGCCGCAATAATGATGCGCGAATTCGAGCCTTTGCCGCCGGACGTTCCGCAAAATCTGCAAAACGTAATTGCCAAAGCGTTGGCGAAACAGCCCGAAAATCGCTACGCTTCGGCTGCCGCGATGCGCGAAGATTTGCGCCGAATCACACGCGGCGAATCGGTTTCCGATTTTATTCAATCAGATTCGCGCCAAACTTTTGCCACCGAAGAAGTTACGCAGATAAGAGAAAGTGCGCCTTTTTCGGCACAAAATTCTCAAGATGAAAACGAAACCATTGTTCGCTCCACGCCGAATTTTATAAAAAAGGAGAAGTACAAAAGTACAAAAGTTTTATTATATTCGATGCTTGCATTGTTGTTATTCGGAGCATCAAGTATTTTCTTGTTTAATTTAAATCAAAGCAAAGAAGTTAATGAAGGTATAAATACAAATTTGAACAGAATTACAAACATATTTGAAAATCCAGATTTGTCGAGAGGAGAATTTGACCGTGACAAAGACCTATTTGCTACAGCAGCACAAGCTAAGGGAGGTAATATTGGAACAGGCGTAAATGACGCATGGTTATGGGCAAAAATTAATTCTGTTATGACAGTGACAAAGAATCTACGAAATTCAAGAATTATTGTTGATGTCGTAGATGGATCTGTCACTTTAAGCGGAACAGTTGATAACGAAAAGCAAAAACAACAAGCTACCCAAAATGCAAAATTTGTAGAAGGTGTAAAAAGTGTAAAAAACAACATAAAAATTGAGTCAAGAACGCAAGCACACCCTTGAGTTTTCTACAAAACACCGAATAAGCTGAAAATTAATTGTCTTGCTTCCAATTTTAAATTCAACAATTGACCGGCGCGAAACGTCTTGTCGCGTTGATTCTAACTGTAATTCTCATTACAGATATTCGGACTTATAGAATTTTATAGTAAAATCAGAATCGAGGAAATTTAATTATGCTGACGGCAATCGAAACGACGGGAACAATCAACGCGAATCAGCAAATCGTTTTGGACGACGAACTGCCGAGCAACGCGCCGAGCCGCGTGCGCGTGATTGTTCTTTTTGACGAGGAAAATAAAGATTTTAACGAAACGGAATGGTTGAAAGCGGCTTCAAAAAACGACGCTTTTGATTTTCTTAATGACGAAGCCGAAGATATTTACACTTTGGAAGACGGAAAGCCTTTGCAAAATGAAATATAAAATTGTTCTCGTGCCGTTTCCATTTGATGATTTATCATCAAGCAAGGTTCGTCCCGCCATTTGTCTTACTGACGAAATTCATCCTTACGGTCATATCGTTTTAGCTTTTATTACCAGCCAAGTTTCTAACAATCCTTCGGCAACCGATTTAACAATTGATGCGAAAGATGCGGATTTTCCGTTGACGGGTTTGAAGGTTTCTTCGATGATTCGCCTGCATCGCCTGATGACAATTTCAAAAAGTATCGTGCGGCGGGAACTCGGCGAATTATCAAAAAATCAACAAGCGGAAATCGAAAATCGCTTGCGGAAATTATTTGAAATTTGAAACTTTATTGATTCAAGAACAAGCAATAGCAAACTAATTGAAAAATTCTCCGGCGGGAATTACTTCGAGTTTCGGCATTACTTTCTGCAAAAGCGCGTAGTCGCGGATGTTATCGGTAACAACGAAACATTTGTGCATAAAGGAACTGCGGGCAATCAGCGCGTCGTTTTGTAAGGCGGTTGAAGAGAGATTTTTGTTAATTAATTTGAGATGTCGCAAACGCCTGACGGATTTCGCGGCGATTATCCAATCGGTTCTTGTCGGCGTAATCAATCTATCGGTTTTTCTAAAAGCGGTTTCCCAAGACTGATATTTTTGCATCGTTGATTCATCAATCAGAGAAGCTATCAATTCATACAAAACCACAGTTGAGAAATGAAACGAATCGATGTTTTCGTCAACCAGCTTTTTGTAAGTCGAAAAAACGGACGTATCAAGTAAAGGATGTTCCATATTTTTCTTCTTCTTCTTCCAAAGCCTTTAAAAATTCGCGCGTGGCTTTTTTCAATTCCTTTTGCTGTTTGGTAAGTTTTTCCGGTTTCTTAAAATCTTTAGCACGCGGCAGATGCGAGTAATCGCGCAAGCCATTTCCGTTAGAGTTTTGTATTGTTTCCTTTTTCTTCGGCATAACTTTAACCTCCGGCTTGAATTATATCAAAATCATTAGCTTTTCGCTTCCAATTTCAAATTCAACGATTGATTGAGCAAACGCCTTGCCGCATTGATTCGAGCGCAAGGCAAACAATGCCGACGTTCGGACATTCCTAAAAACAAACGTCTGCTAAAATAACAAACAAAAGTCGAAAAATAATTGTCCAAGTCGGACTTATCTCTCAGCCATTTCATTTCCAAGTTTTTCTGTGACGGGCGAGCAGCTTGTCATTGCTCCGACAATCTTTTCGCGTCGTTGATTTCCACAAAGCCAACCATTTATGGTAAAAAGAAAGTCCTTATGAGCTACGAACAAGCACAAGAAGCGGCTGATTTTATCCGCTCAAAATATGACAAAGAGATAAAAGTCGCGCTCGTTTTGGGAAGCGGTTTGGGCGCGTTTGCCGATGAAGTGGAAAACGCTGTGAAAATTCCATACGAAGAAATCCCGCATTTTGCGCGTTCGACCGTCGAAGGACACGTCGGGCAGCTTGTTTTGGGCGAGGCAGCGGGCGTTTCGGTCGCCGTTCAGCAAGGACGTTTTCATTTTTATGAAGGCTATGAGATGTTGCAAGTCATTTTTCCGATTCGCGTGTTTGGTGTTTTGGGAATAAAGAATTTGATTCTCACAAACGCGGCGGGAAGCGTTGACACGGATTTCAAACAGGGAACTTTGATGCTCATCCGCGACCATATAAATTTGATGGGCGTTAATCCTTTGCGCGGCAAAAACGACGAAAGATTCGGCGCGAGATTTCCTGATATGACGGAAGTTTATTCGCTCGATTATCAGGAAATTGTCATTTGCGAGGCGAAAAAAATGGCGCAGGAAAAAGCGCAGAGAGAACAGGAGCAAGCAAGCAAGAAACAAGACGTAAGATCCTTTCTGCGGCGCGGCGTTTATTGCGCTCTTTCAGGTCCGAACTATGAAACGCCTTCGGAAATTCGGATGCTCAGGCTGCTTGGAACTGATGCCGTCGGGATGTCAACCGTCCCAGAAGCGATTACGGCGCGGCATCAAGGAATGAAAGTCATCGGAATTTCGTGCATTACAAATATGGCGGCGGGCATTAGCGACGACGTTATTCATCACCAAGAAGTAATCGAAACGGGCGCGAAAGTCGCGGCGACTTTTAAGGAATTATTGAGGAGAGTTATCTCAAAAATAAATTAAAACAGAATAGACAGAATGAACAGGATTTTTAAATCAAAAGAAATTTATCCCGTAAACCCTGTCTATCCTGTTTGAATGAAATTATGATTATTGGTATTTGCGGCGGAACAGGTTCGGGAAAAACGACGATTGCGCGGAAGATTATCGAAACGGTTGGCAGAAAAAATGTGATTTTGCTTGAGCAGGATTCGTATTATCGTAATCTCGAAGATATGCCGCTCGACGAACGCCACCAGGCGAATTTTGACCATCCCGATTCGATTGACAGCGAGATGTTGATGAATCATCTGAAACGTCTAAAGGGCGGAAACTCCATTGAAATGCCGGTTTATGATTTCAAAACTCACACGCGCCGCCGCAAAGTCGAACATATCGAGCCGAAACCGGTTGCCATTGTCGAAGGAATTTTGATTTTCTCGGAAGCGAGAATTTTAGATTTGCTCGACGTGCGCGTTTTTGTGGATACGCCCGACGACATTCGTTTTATACGGCGTTTGCAGCGCGATATTAACGAACGCGGACGCACCGTCGAATCGGTTATCGCTCAATATCACACAACGGTTCGTCCAATGCACTTCGAGTTTGTCGAACCTTCCAAACGCCACGCCGATTTGATAATTCCCGAAGGCGGCAATCCTGAAATCGGTGTGGAATTTCTGTGCGGGCTTATCCGCGAAAAATTGAGAAAAGAAGAAAATATAACCGTCAATTAAGATAAATAAATGCGAACAAAAAACTTAAATTCGTTTGATTTGCATTATTAGAAAGCGAATTTCCTCCAAAAGATTTGTATGAATGAACAATCAAAAGAATTAATCGAATCAGCCGGACAAGCGCGCGAAAAAGCCTTTGCGCCGTTCTCGAAATTCAAAGTCGGCGCGGCTGTGCGGACAAAAGGCGGAAAAGTTTTCACCGGCTGCAACATTGAATCAGCAAGCTACGGTCTGACAGTTTGCGCCGAGCGCGTGGCGATTTGGAAAGCGGTTTCCGAAGGCGAAAAGGAATTTACAAACGTCGCGGTTGTCGCCGACACAGAAGAATTAACACCGCCGTGCGGAGCTTGCCGGCAAATTATCTGGGAATTTTGCGGCGACGTTCCCGTAACGTTTGCCAATTTGAAAGGCAATGTCGAAACCGTGCGGATGAAGGAACTTTTGCCGCGTGCTTTTGATACGAAATTTTTGAAGTAGAAAATCTTCCGTTTTTTTATTCTCTTCGCGGCGATAGCGTTATAATAAATTTATCGGTTTGAGAAATAGTTTTAGACAGGAGAATTGGCGATGATTAAAAGTTTGTTGGAGGACGAGGAAAATCAGCCTGAAGCAAACTCCGAAATTAAAGGCGAACATCCGAGCGACGCTGCGTCTGAGCATTTTCCCGAAACGGATGCGAAACAAATCACTGCGAATATCTCCGAATTAAATACCGAACAAGTGCCTGCAAATTCTTTCGAGAAAACAGATTCCGAAGATATTTTTAACTTTAACTTGATAGAAACATTGCCGACAAGCAATGATAAACCGATGTTTCAAACAGATTTTAAACCGGAATCTCTCGCCGAAACCGCCCGCAAAAGCGGCTTGGCTTACGCGGCGGGAATAACGCTTTTTGGCTCAATTGTTTTTTTGATGGCTCTCGGCTGGTTTGTCGACTTGCTTCTCGGAACATCGCCCTGGGGAATTGTCGGCGGCATCGTTTTAGGTTCGATTATCGGCTTTATTCAGTTTTTCCGCATCACCTCGCAAATCCTCAAAAATAAAGATTAGTAAAGGCAAAAGTAAAAAGTGAAGATAAGATTATCGTTGCCAAACGGTTTCATTTAATTTGACAGTTTTTCGCCGCTCTACTTTTCACTTTTCACTTTTGCCTTTTTACTTTTTACTTTTGTCCTTTTACTTTGTAAAATCTATGTTTTGCAATGAGCGACGATTTTGAACCTATTGCAGACGGACAGGAAAACTTCGTGCCGCTTACACATCGGCGCATTTTAATCGTGATGGCTGCGGTTGCGATTTTGGGCAGTTTGCTCAGTTTGATTTTCGTTTCCGGGCTGTTCGGTTTGGGTGTTTTTATCGGCGGAATTTTATCGTTCGTTAATTATTACTGGCTGAAATTTTCGCTCAAAAAGATTTTCGAGCAAGCCGTCGGCGGCGAGAAACCGCGATTTTTGGGTCTGCGCTATTTGTTTCGATACTTAATTTTAGGCGCGGTTTTAACCATCGTTTTTCTGACCGAAACTATTCCGGTCGTCGCGGTTATCGCGGGCTTGGCGAGTTTTGCTGTGGCAATTGTTATCGAAGGATTTATACGAATATTTTCATCTTTTTTTAAGAAAAAGGAAGTTTTATAAAAATGTTTTTATTTGCAGAAGGCGGCGGTCATCACGAACCGCTGATTGTCGAATTTATCAATCATTATTTGGGCGAGCCGGTTTATAATTTTCAAATAAATTATACTCAACCATTTTGGGATAAATATATTCTCAACCATTTTGGCACAAACGCCGAAGCCGTTTTCGGCAAATACTCGCCGGAAACCGCGATTCCCTGGTATACGATTATGTTCGTAATCGCGTGTCTCCTGACAATGGTCGTCATCTGGATTTTTAAAGGGAAACTTTCCGAAGACGACCCGAAACCCGGACAACTGACTTTGGAAGCCGGATTTCTCGCGCTTAGAGATTTAGTAACCAGCGTTATCGGCGAACACGGCTTGAAGTATTTTCCGGTGATTGCGACCTTTGCCGTTTTAATTTTAATCTCTAACCTGATGGGACTTTTCCCGCTGTTTATGTCGCCGACGGCGCACGTCAGCGTAACCTTCGCGCTCGGGATAACTTCTTTTATTTATTATAATTACGTCGGTATCAGGGAAAACGGACTGCGCGGACATCTGGCGCACTTTGCCGGACCGAAATTGAGCGGTTTGCTGGTTGTCATTACTTTACTCATTTTCATTATCGAGCTTTTCAGCAATATAATTCGCCCGATGACGCTCGGTATACGGCTTTTCGGAAATATGTTTGCCGACGAACAAGTCGCGGCGATTATTTCAAATCTGTTTCCGCCGTTCACGCAATTTTTACTGCCGATAGTTTTGCTGCCGCTCGCAGTTTTTATCGCGCTTGTGCAGGCATTCGTTTTTACTTTGCTTTCGACGATTTACATCAGCGAAGTTTCGCACGCGCCGCACGACCACGAACACGGAGGAATACATTCTGAAGCGACGGGCGAAGCGATTGCGACGGCGCACGTGTAATCTATGTAAGAAATAAAAAATAAGAAGTGAGAACTAATCTAATTTCTTATTTCTCGGTTAAAAAAGTTTTTTGAAGGTTTAGGCAAAACTTTTCCGGCGAATTTGCATTTCATACGTGAAAATGCCCGCACGCAATCAGGAGCCTCGACTCCAACGAGAGTAGAAATCGAGCGCATACCGGAAGTGAGGCGAAATTATACAAACGCGAATTTGTTTGAAAAGCAGTGGCTGAAAATCTTCGTAGAAGTAGAATAAAAATAATTTAGGAGATAAAAAAATGAATAAACTTAGATACTTTTTCTTTTCAGCCCTCGGCATATTGGCAATGGCACTTCCGGCTCTCGCGCAAGGCGCGGCGGGCGTGGGCGCGGCTGACAATCAATTTACCGTCAACGCTTACAGAGTTTTGGCGGCAGGACTCGGCTTCGGTTTAGCGGCAGGTCTCGGCGGTTTGGGACAGGGCAGAATCGGCGCGGCGGCGGTCGAAGGCGCGGCTCGCAATCCGGGCGCGGCGGGAACTGTCCAAACGATGATGATTATCGGTCTGGCTCTTATCGAATCGCTAGTGCTGCTGGCACTGGTTATCGTATTTGCGGTTTTAAGACCGACCGCCGAATAATATAATCAAAATTAAAAAATTAAACTCTGCGGACGAGGTTATAAAAACTTCGTCCGCATTTTCTTTGCTTTATCATTTATCATTTATCATTTATTATCAAACTATTATTTATCATCGGACATCGAAACCAATTATTAGTAAATGTTAAATAATGACTGTAGATATGTTAGACCAATTTATCGGAAAAACCTTATCGGACAAATATAAAATCGATGACCTGCTGCGTGAAGGTGGTTCAGGCAGAGTTTATCGCGGAACGCATCTTTTGATGGAGAAACCAATAACTCTCAAAGTTCTCCCGCCCGCGCTGGCGGCTGACGAAAACAATGTCAGAAGTTTCTCCGCTGAAGCTAGAACACTTTCGCTTATCTCTCATCCAAACATCTTAAACGTGACAGATTTTGGCTCTGACAAAAACGGCGCGATTTATATCGCGCTGGAAAATGCCGACGGCGAAACCGTCAAAGATGTTTTACGCCGCGAAGGAAAATTTTCGCCCGAACGAGCTGTAAAAATTGCCCGTCAAATCGCCGCCGCGCTTTCCGCCGCACACGCGGGCGGTGTTATTCATCGTCATCTGAACAGCGAAAACATTTTCCTAACTCACGCGGCAAACGAACCGGAAACGGTCAAAGTTTTAAGTTTCGGAGCGGCTAACATAAACGAAAATAATCTAAGTATCAATGAAGTTCCCGTTGCCGATGGCGAGTATCTTTCACCCGAACAGCTTTCAGGTGTTATCGAAGTTGATGCGCGTTCCGATGTTTATTCGCTCGGCGTGATTGTATATGAAATGCTGGCGGGCGAAGTTCCCTTTAAAGGCGAAAAAACGGTTGACATATTGCACAAGCAAGCCCAAGAACCGCCGGCTCCGCTTTCTGCCTTTCGCAGCGATTTGCCCGCTTATATCGAACCGATTGTTTTGCACGCATTATCGAAAAATCCTGAAATGCGCTACCAGACAGCAGATGAATTTGCCCGCGTTTTGAATCACGCCGGGCAAAATTTCGATGAAACGGAAACAGTCGTCATTCCCGAGACGGACGAAGATGTAAACAAAAATATCTGGAAAACGGCTTTTATCGTTCTGGCGGGAATTGTCGGTTTGACAGCGGTCTTTATTTATACGACTTCCGTCAAACAAACCAATGTAACAACGCAAATGCAGACCGACGCGAACGGTATGCCTGTTCAGCCTCTAAATCCGGCAACCGGAATGAGCGAGCAAGGTTTATCGAATATGATATCTTTTTCGCCGGAGATGATGGGAAATTCAAATGCGGCAATGGCGATTCCCGGCGGCGATGCGACTTACCCGGACGGCATAAACCCGTGGGCTAACGGCGGGAGACCTCCTGCAGGCGCGCCGCTGCCTTATCCGATTGCTCCCGGCGGTCAAATGATTGACCCGAACAATCCGAACAGTCCATTTATGCAGGATGGTACGGTTTATATTCCAGTTCCGGTAAATCCTAACGCCAATGTCAACGCGAACGTTAAGACGACGGCGACACCGGCGGCAGGCAAGACGACACCTTTGCCCGCTAACGCGCAGCCTGCGCTGACGCCGAACACAACTGCGCCGCCCGCGGCAAATACAAAACCGACTCTGACTCCGAAAACAGATAAAACGCCTGCTAAACCAGTGGAAAAACCAAAAGCAAATCCACCTACGGCAACCGAAAAGCAAACCCAGAGCGGAAAAGAGCAGGAATCTTAGGGATTTTGGATTTTACGTTTTGGATTGTTGAGTTTTAATTTAATTCGTAATTCGTAATTGTTCTAAAGTGAGCCGCGCTGTTTCGATTAAATTTTCTTCTTTGGTCGAAACCTTTAAAACGCCGCTCGGCGCAAATGAAGATTCTGGATTTTCCGCTAAAAGCTGCATCAATTTTTCGGGTGCGACCTTGGCGTTTTCACCTAATTTAACCGCAAAACCACTCGGCGTTTTATCAACCGACAAGACGCGCATTTGTTCAGCCAATTTTCTCAACCGGGCATACTCGAACAGATTGTTAACCGATTCGGGAATTTTGCCGTAACGGTCTTGAATTTCGGTGTAAATTCGCCGCAAATCTTCTTCAGTTTCGGCAGACGAGACGCGTTTATAAGTTCTAAGTCGCTGCGCTGTCTCATTAATATAATCATTCGGAATCGAAACGTCTGCGCCGAGATTCAGTGAAACGCTCGATTCTTCTTCGATTTCTTCGCCTTTTAATTCCTGAATCGTGCGCTCCAGCATTTTTGTATAAAGGTCAAACCCCAAAGCGTCGAGTTGTCCCGATTGCTGACCGCCCAAGATATTTCCCGCGCCGCGTAATTCCAAATCCAAAGCCGCGATGCGAAAACCCGCGCCCAAATCCGAAAATTCACGAATTGCGCTCAGACGGCGTTTGGCAATCGGTGTCAATTCAACTTCCGACGGAATCAAAAGATAAGCGTAAGCGCGGCGATTTGAACGTCCGACGCGCCCGCGCAATTGATAAAGCTGCGACAAACCGTAGTTGTCAGCGCGGTTGATGATAATCGTATTCGCTCGCGGAATATCAATGCCGTTTTCGATAATCGTCGTCGCTACTAAAATATCGAATTTATAATCAATAAAATCGAGCATCGCCTGTTCCATTTCCTTCTCGTTCATTTGTCCGTGAGCAAAAATTATGCGGGCGTGCGGAACGATTTTTTTTATGTGCGCGGTGATTGATTCGATTGTTTCGACACGATTATGAATAAAGAAAATTTGACCATTTCTGGCGAGTTCCAATTCGATTGCCGACTTTATCACGCCTTCGGAAAATTGGACGACCTGCGTATTGATTGCCAATCTGTCGCGCGGCGGCGTTTCAATCACCGACATATCGCGCATTCCCAAAAGCGACATATTTAACGTTCGCGGAATCGGTGTTGCGCTCAAAGTCATCACGTCAACTTTCTTTTTCAGTTGTTTTAATTTTTCTTTATGAGCCACGCCGAAACGCTGTTCTTCGTCAACCACTACTAAACCGAGTTTCGGCAGGCGAACATCGTTTGATAAAATTCGGTGCGTTCCGATTAAAATATCAACCTTGCCTTCTTCCAATGCTTTGACAACTTCCTTTTGTTCTTTCGGCGAGCGAAAACGCGACAGCAATTCGATTTTCACGGGAAACGCGGCGAAGCGTTGTTTGAAACTTTCAAAATGCTGATACGCCAAAACAGTCGTCGGCGTGAGAACGGCGACTTGTTTGCTGTCCATCACGGCTTTAAACGCGCCGCGCATTGCCACTTCGGTTTTGCCGTAACCAACATCGCCGACAATCAATCTGTCCATCGGCACGGCGGTTTGCATATCTGATTTTATATCTTCGATTGCGGTCGCCTGGTCAACCGTTAATTGATATGGAAAAGAATCTTCAAATTCGATTTGCCACGGCGAATCTGCTGAAAAAGCGAAGCCTTCGACGAGTTTTCGTTCGGCGTAAAGCCGCAAAAGCTCGTCAGCCATATCGCGCATCGCGCGTTTCGCCTTCGCCTTGGTTTTTTGCCAGCCGATGCCGCCGAGTCTCTCCAATGTCGGCGTTGCCGCTTCGCCCGAAGAAAAACGCGAAACCAAATCCAACCTTTCAACCGGAACAAACAGTTTGGCGTTGTCAGCATAAAACAAAAGCATAAACTCACGCGTCGCGCCGCCTGTTTCGATTGTCTGCAAACCTTCAAATCGCCCGATGCCGTGGTCAACGTGGACGACGAAATCGCCCGCCTTTAAATCACGAAAATCTGAAATAAACGCGCTCGTTTTGCTTTTTGTTCTCGAACTTTGGACTTTGGGTTTTGGACCTTGGACTTGAGTGGTTTCGCCAAAAATGTCGCTTTCAGTGTGGACGATTAACCTGAGCGCGGGAATTTCGAAACCGCTGGACAAATCGCCTATCAGCAGAGAAGTTTCTGGAATCGAAACGTCGTAATCGCGCAAAATTTCGCTCAAGCGTTCTGCTAAGCCGTGCGATTGCAGAACAAAAATTTGTTCGTTGTTCGTTGTTCGTTGTTCGTTATTTTTATCGGGTGAAGTTTGCGCTTTTGCAGAAAGATTCTTTTGTTTTAACTCAATCGCAAAATCTTTTACATTGCCGTGATATTTGCGTGTCGAGCGCGAGCCGATTTCAAACTCCGTAACCTTTTCAGCCGCCGGAAAAAGAAACAACGGCTTTTTGTCGTAATTAGTAATCGGTAATTCATAATTTTCATTCGGGCTTTCCGCATCGAGTGAAAATTGTTCGTCAACTCGCGCCGCCGTTCTACCGAGCGCGCGAAGCTCTAAACGCTGTTTTATTTCAAACTTTTCGCGCAATTCTTCGTCGCTTAAAAATAATTCTCGCGGCTCTAAAGCAATCTCGCCCGCCTCAGTTATTTCCTTAAAATGTTTTTCTAAATTTTCATAAAAATCGGCAAGCGTCTGTTCAATTATTGCAGGGTCGTCAACGATTAAAACGTAATTTTCCAGAAAATCAAACACGCTCGATTCGCGCGGATTGACGAGCGGAAACAAAAATTCCCAACCCGAAAAATCTTCGCCTTCCTTGGCAAACTGTGTTCTGTCCTTCAATGCCCGCGCAAACATTTCGTCTGAAAATCTTTCCCGCGCAAAAAAAGCCCAATCTCGAAAGTCTTTTGCCGTCGCGGAAAACTCGCGCATCGGCGCAACCCGAATTTCTTTTAATTGTTCAGTCGAAAGTTGCGTTTCCGCGTCAAACTCCCGAATCGAATCAACCGTGTCGCCGAAAAACTCAATTCGCGCGGGCATTTCCGCATCGGGTGACCAAACGTCAACGATTCCGCCGCGCACCGAAAGTTCGCCGATGTTCTTTAGGGGTTCTTCGCGCACATAACCGCAAGCGATAAGTTTCTCAATCAAAGTTTCAGGCGCAAAATCTTCGTCGCGTTTCAAATGTGCGCCGAGATTTTTTATTTCATTCGGCGCAAGCGTTTTTGTTATCAAAGATTTCGCTGACAAAATCAAAACATCAGGTTTTTGAACGGTTAAATTCCACAAAGCCAAAGCGCGTTTTTCCAGAGTTTCGGCGTGCGGCGAAACGCCCGAATAAACGTCGCTGTCCGACGCGGGAAGCATTTCAATTTTGGATTTTGGATTTTGGATTTTGGATTCTTGCGCTGGACTTTGGACTTTGGACTTTGGAGTTTGGACTAAGTTTTGCCAAAACTCCAAATCGCATTCCCAGGTTTCCGAATCCTTGTTTGAATCGGTAACGACGACCAGAGTTTTATCGGTTTCGCGTTTTAATTCAATCAAAACAAAGGCTTTGGCGGAAATGGAAGTCAAACCGCTCAGAGAAATGACGCGCGTTCCGCGTTTTATTTCATCGCGCAGACGATTTAATTCGGTAGTTGTTTCGACGGCAATATTCATTGTTTGAAAGATTAAATTATACATAGCCTAAGCGGTTTAGCGAAAAGAAGCGGCGCGTGTTGATAATGCTATCGTCATTGGCTATCATTTCGTTTGATGAATCGAAGACATCAGAAAACTTTGCGGGCGATTTTCGCCGTGCCGACAGCGGCATCAATCAAGTTTCGGACATTGAAAAATTATTACTTGCGCTCGGCGCGGAGGTAATTGAAGGAAGCGGTTCGCGGGTGGCTTTCATAATAGGCGACCAAAAATTATTTGTTCATCGTCCGCGCCCCGTAAAAGAAGCTAAAAAATATCAGGTTGAAGCATTTAAGGAATTTCTGGAACTGACAGGTATTAAAGATGAATAATACGATAAGCTACAAAGGATTTACGGCGCGGGTTGAATTTTCCGCCGATGACAATGTTTTTGTCGGACGGCTTTTGGGAACGAAAGATATTATAACTTTTCACGGCGAAACAGTTGAAGAACTAAAAACTTCAATGCGCGAATCGGTGGATTTTTACGTCGAGGTTTGCGAAAAAACCGGCAAAAGTTCTAAAAAAAGCTATTCGGGAAAATTACTTTTTCGCTTTCCAAATCGGCTTCACGCCGAGATTGCCGAAGCCGCCGCCCGTCGCGGCAAAAGCATTAACGAATGGGGCAAGGAAATTTTTGAAATGGCGGTCAAAGAGTAAATTTACCGGAAAATAAAGTATGAACATTCCCGAATTCAGCGAAATTATTGAACCGAACGACCAGACCGAAGCCCGCCGAGAACATCTCGAAAAGCTGCGCGAATTAATCGGAAACGTCTATCCGAATAAGTTTGACCGAAGCGAAATTGTCTTTGGTTTTGAAAAACAACGAGAAGAAAAAGCGATTGAAAAAGAAGATACGGTAACGCGAATTCTTGAATGTGAAGAAATTACGAAACACATCCCAAAACTCGCGGAAGGAACGCGACCCGCGCCCGAAGTCAAAGAAGCAATCAACCAAAAATTAAAAGAATTCGGCAGCGTACAAATAGCGGGACGAGTTGCCACGCCGCCGCGCATTATGGGTAAAGCTGCGTTTGTGCATTTGTCCGACGGAAAAAATCGCCTTCAAGTTTATTGTCGCAAAGGCGATTTTACCTTCTTTGGCGTTAAGGAAATTGAAGCGGAAACAAACGAACAAAATCCGCAATTTACCTTCCGCAACCCGCATTGGGAGGCTTTCAGCCTGCTCGACCACGGCGATTTTGTCGGTGTCGAAGGTTTTTTGTTTTTGACGAATACGGGCGAGCTTTCGGTTCACGTCGAGCGGCTGCAATTCCTGGCAAAAGCGATGCTGCCGATGCCCGACAAAATTCACGGCATTGCCGACCCCGAATTGCAGCGTCGTTTTCGTTACGCCGATTTGATTGCTGACAGTTTGAAGATTGACCACGCGGAAAATGAATTGACGACTAGGGAAGTTTTTGAACGCCGCGCCAAATTGATTAGCGGAATGCGCCGCTTTCTCGACGACGCGGATTTTATCGAAGTCGAAACGCCGATGCTCACGCCGAAAGCGACGGGCGCGGCGGCAAAGCCTTTTGCGACGCATCACAACGCGCTCGACATTCCGCTTTACGCCCGCATCGCGCCGGAGCTTTATTTGAAACGCTTGACCGTCGGCGGTTTCGAGAAGGTTTATGAACTCAATCGAAACTTTCGCAACGAAGGTCTTTCGCAAAAACACAATCCCGAATTTACGATGCTCGAATTTTACTGCGCGTATATGGACGTGAACGGAATGATGGATTTCGCCGAAGCGATGATTAAGGAATCGGTGCAGAAAGCGACGGGCGGAAGTTTGCAGGTGAAATACGGCGAGAATGAGATTGATTTTTCAAAATTTGAAAGATTGACGATGAAAGAAGCAATCTTTCAAATTTTATCACGTGATAATGAAATTCAAAAAATAATTGATAAAGGGTTAAATCCGAAAGATTATTTAGTAACATTTAGCGAATTTACTGGAGAGGAATTTGATATATCTTGGCTGGACGACCCGCAAAAACTTCGCGCGATGATGATTTGTGCAGAAAAAAATAAAAAGCATCACGACGCGCTCGATGCAGATAATAAAAAGGTTTGGAAATTTGAACAGATGTCGAGCGAGAAGCGTAATAAACTACGCGAACAAGCTTTAAATAAAACGAGGCAATTATGGCAAGAAGCAGTAGCGGAAACGCAAAAAACTTTTGATGTTTCTAAAAACCAAACAGAACAAGCTGGGCGCGATTTGGTTTACATTTTTGAAGAAACGGTTGAGTCGAATTTAATCCAACCGACATTCATCATTGATTACCCGAAATCAATCTCGCCGTTATCAAAAGCGTCGCCCGAAAATCCGAACGTCGCCGAACGCTTTGAACTATTTATCAACGGAATGGAATGCGCCAACGGTTTTTCGGAACTCAACGACCCGCAGGAACAATACGAGCGTTTCCGCGACCAGATGAAGGAGCGCGAAACCGGCGACGAAGAAGCGATGGTGATGGACGAAGATTACATTCGCGCGCTCGCTTACGGAATGCCGCCCGCCGCCGGAATCGGCATCGGGATTGACAGATTGGTGATGCTGCTGACGAATCGGCATTCGATTCGAGACGTGATTCTTTTCCCGCATATGCGACCTGAGAAGAAAAATTTAACCGCAGAAGACGCGGAGAACGCAGAGGAAAATTAATTGATATAATTTGAAAATGCAGGCAATTCAAATTGCTTTAAGTTATAAATTTAAAAAATCAAAGGAGAAAAATGGCACAAGACAAAAACGATACATTTAGAACCGACGAAAAAGAGACAACTGAAACCGGAAGTGACATTCCGGGCGGCGACGGCACGATTTCCGACGAAGATATGCACGCGATTTCCGGCGGAAAAAAAGGCGCAAAAACAGGTCAAGACCATTCGACCGAAAACCGCGAAGATATGATGCCGGCGAGCGGTGTCGGCGCGATTCAAGACAGCAGCGACACGAGTTCTGACATCTTTCACGCGGCGGACAACAAGGAGTAAATGATGGAATTTAAAGATACCGAGTCGCAAATCGAAGGCATCAAGAAAATTTTCGACGACGCAAAGCGTGAAGATGGCTGGAACTTGAACGAAGAAATGCTTTACAGCTATTACTTCGTTGACGAAAGCGTTGATAAATTGGAAAAACTCGGCTTAAAGCTCGAAGAAGACGAATACGATTTTGTTGACGTTTTTGAACTCGGCGACGAGGAAACCGACGAATCAACCGGCGAATATCTGCTGCATATTGATAAAGTCGAGATTCATACGCCTGAATCTTTGGCAAAGCGCAATGTCGAATTTGCCAAACTCGCCGAAGAATACGAAATCAAAACCTACGATGGCTGGGAATTCGGCGAAGTCGGCGATTACGATGACGAAGATACAGAAGGTGAAGAAGGCAAAGAATAATTGTCCACAGGTGAACACGGATAAACACGGATATTAAAAGCAAATTTGCCGAGATGATGAATGAAAACTTTTTCTTATACAGTTTTCGCGTTAGTCGCTTTTGCTTTTAATTCGATTCTCTGTCGGCTCGCGCTTGGTGCGGAGGCGATTGACGCAGCGAGTTTTACTTTGATTCGTTTAGTATCGGGCGCGGTTACGCTTGTTGCAATCAGTTCATTTTTTGGTAAGAAGGAATCAAACGAGCGGCGCGGAAATTGGTTTTCCGCGTTTTTTCTTTTTGCCTATGCCGTCTGCTTTTCGTTTGCGTATATCAATCTGACGACCGGAACGGGCGCGCTTGTTTTATTCGGCTCGGTGCAAGCGACAATGATTTTCGTCGCTCTTCTGAAAGGCGAGCGACCGAAAATTTTAGAATGGCTCGGCTTGATTTTCGCGCTTGGCGGTTTGATTTATTTGGTATTTCCGGGTTTAAGCTCACCGCCGCTTTTGAGTTCCGCCTTGATGACGACTGCCGGAATCGCTTGGGGTTTTTACACGCTTCGCGGGAAAGGAAGCGCGAATCCTTTAGCCGATACGACGGGGAATTTCGTCCGCGCCGTTCCGATGATTGTTTTAGTTGCGCTATTTTTTGTGCCGCAAATTCATTTGTCGCAAAGGGGAATTTTGCTCGCCGTTTTGTCTGGCGCGATTGCGTCGGGAATTGGTTATTCGGTTTGGTATGCCGCGCTGAAATTTCATACGGCGACGCGGGCGGCGATTTTACAGCTTTCCGTTCCGGCTCTGGCTGGCATCGGCGGCGTAATTCTTTTGGCGGAAATTGTTTCGGTGCGACTGCTGCTGGCGATGATTTTGATTCTCGGCGGCATTTCGCTGGCGGTTCTCGGTCGCAAGTATGGTAAAAATTAGAGTGTGAACGAAGAACCCGAAGAATTTTTGCCTCAATCTGAAAACGTCAAAATTCTGCGTTTTTGGCAGATGATTTTTCTCGGCAAAGGCAATTTCCTGCGCCAACTCATCCACGCTTTTATCAGCATCGCGTTGCGTCTTTTCTTTCGCCGCATCGAAGCAAGCGGAATCGAAAGAGTTCCGACGAACAACGCGGTAATTTTTGTTCTCAATCATCCGAACGGTTTGATTGACCCCGCGCTCGTGTTCGTTTCGCTGTCGCGCCGCGTTTCGTTTCTCGCCAAATCCACGCTTTTTCCGATTGCCGCCGCTCGTTTTCTCTTGGAAACGCTCGAAGTCTTGCCGGTTTACCGACGTATTGACGCGGGCGCGGATATGTCAAAAAATCAGCAGACGTTTAAGGTTTGCCATCGTCTTCTCGCTCAAAATCGCTGTATCGCCATTTTCCCGGAAGGCATTTCGCACGACGAAACCAAGCTGCAACCAATGAAAACGGGCGCGGCGCGAATCGCTTTGGGGGCGTTAGCCGTCGGCGAAGATTTGCGAAAAAAAGGTTTGCGCATTATGGCGGTCGGACTTTATTACACTTCAAAAACCGCGTTTCGCAGCGAGGCTCTGATTCGTTACGGCGATTTGATAGATGTCGAATCTGTTAAATTAGACGAAAACGGCGAGCCGCCGCGCAGAGAAGTTTTGCATCTGACAAGGAAAATCGAAACCGCATTGCGAAACGTAACGCTCAATCTTGAAACGGCGGAAGAACTCGACGCGATTGTTAAAGCCGAAGCTCTTTTTTCGTCGGTTTATGAAAATCTATTGTTCAAGCAAAATCTGACCGAGACGTTTCAGCGTCTGCAAAATCTCGCGGAAAAATACAAACTTTTGGGAGAAAACGAACCCGAAAAGATGCGTCTTTTGAACGAAAAAATTCTGCGCTACGAAAATGAATTGCGAACGAGTGGTTTGAGCGTCGAAAGTCTCTCGGTTTTGCAGCATCCGACGGCGTATGTTTTTCGCTATTTGATTCTGCGAATCTTTTTGCTCGTTTTGCTGGCGCCGCTTTCGATTGTCGGCGCAATCATTCATTCGCCCGCGTATCTTTTTTCCAACTTTATCGGCTTGATGTTCAAAACGCACGGCGACGACGCAGCCGGCTCGACTTATAAAATTCTCGCCGCCTGCGCGTTTATGCCGCTGACCTGGCTGATTGTCGCCGGCATAATTTTTTATTTTTTCGGCTGGCAAATCGCATTTCTTTCAATTCCCGCGACGATTTTGTGCGGTTATGTCGCATTGAGAAGCTCCGAAACGCTGATTGATATGCGCGTCTGGCTCAAATCGGCGTGGCTCTTGTTTCGTGAGCGAGCGTTGTTTTTGCGTCTGCTGCTCGAAAGGGAAACTTTGCAAAAGGAAATCGGTGAATTGATTGAGAAATGATTTCTCGAAATTTCTGTCGAAAATAATGCAGAAAGATTTATGACCTATTGAATCTGACATATTATATTCGCATTGAGTTTCAATTATTTGCTAAGTAATTCAAGGTGAATTTTCCAGATGAGCCAGAGAAAGCTGTAAGCGTTTGCGCTCCAGTCAATTTTATTTCGCCTTCAGTTCCTTTAATATTAATTTCTTCGATATAGAAATACTTTGTAGTATTTGATTTTATGTTTCCGTCATATCCGTCTAACTCTGTGATGAATAACGCTTCATTAGGCATTACAGTAACCGCTATCGTTCGGTTCTCTTGATTAAATTGGTATTGGTCAGGAGTAAGTTGCTTCCAATTTTCTCTTGGACTCTTATCTAAATCAGAAGCCGCTATTTTAGCGGGTATATACCGTAGCATTGGAGTTGTATTAGGCGTTACATACTTCACTTTATATTCAACGGTAATAGGTTGGGCTGACTCATTGACGATATAGAAACCTGTGAACATAGTACAACCACTAAATGTTAAGACGAAAAGTATCAACAATAGAAAAAATATACGATTCATAAAATCATATAAAATCAAAAAGCAGCCTTAATCAATAATTAGTTTACAGCAATTCACATTAGAGAATCACTCAATTATCTTACTTCATAAACCACTCGCTGAAAATTTGCGTAAGCAGCCAAGCATTGAGCGAGGCAATAACAACAGCAACAATATAACTTAAAATTTTCCGCCATAAAGGATTGACGAATTCGCCCATTTTTAATTTATCGCTGGTGAACATTACGAGCGGGAAGACGGCAAAGCTTAACTGCATACTCAGCACGACTTGGCTGAATATCAGCAATTGCGTCGTGCCGGACGAGCCGTAAAGAAACGTTACGATGACCGCCGGGACAATCGCAATCAAGCGCGTGATAAGGCGTCTGAGCCACGGACGCAGACGAATGTTTAAAAAGCCTTCCATCACGATTTGTCCGGCGAGCGTTCCGGTTAAAGTCGAGTTTTGACCGGAAGCGAGAAGCGCGACGGCAAACAGTGTGCTTGCGCCGGAAACACCTAAAAGCGGCGAAAGCAATTGATAAGCGTCGCCGATTTCCGCGACTTCCGTATTGCCGCTCGAATGAAACGCAGCGGCGGCGACAATCAAAATTGCCGCGTTGATAAACAGCGCGAACATCAGCGCGACGGTCGAATCAATCGTTGCAAACTTTATCGCTTCGCGCTTGCCTTCCGGCGTGCGCTCGAAATTGCGCGTCTGCGCGATTGACGAATGGAGGTAAAGATTATGCGGCATCACGGTCGCGCCCAAAATTCCGATGGCAATGTAGAGCATTTCGGGATTAGTTATAATTTGCGCGGAAGGAATAAAACCGCTGACAATACCGCCGATTTCGGGACGCGAAAAAATTATTTCCGCTGCAAAGCACAGTCCGATAGTTGCAACCAGCGTAATGACGACGGCTTCGAGCCAACGAAAACCGCGATTTTGCAGTAAAAGCAGAATCATCACGTCAAATGCCGTCAGCAACACGCCGTAAATCAGCGGAATGCCGAACGGCAAATTCAGTGCGATTGCCGAACCGATTACTTCCGCCAAATCGCAGGCGATAATAGCGATTTCGCATAAAATCCAGAGTCCAAATGAAACCGACGGCGAATAATGGTCGCGGCAGGCTTGCGGCAGATCGCGTCACGATGCCCAAACGCAGTGCCAGAGCCTGCAACAAAATCGCCATCAAGTTGGAAATCATAATGACGGACAACAAAGTGTGATTAAACCGCGAACCGCCCGCCATTCACTTACATTGCTATCCATAAAATCTCCTGTTTGTTGCATTCCTCATTTTTGCATTTATAATTACGCAGTTGGGCGATTCCTGTCAGTACCATCTGCTTGGGTGATGCTTGATGAATTATCGTTCATGCGATCTATTTTATTCTTCTGCTTTCGCCGCGCGTTCAGCCATCTCCTCTTCGAGTTCGCGCGGCTCGCCCTGCACGAGGTTTGCCGTCTGTTCTTCCTGCGCCAAATTCCGTTGCAGCAGTTTTGTAATTTCATTGTTGCCGATAATCTCCGCGCCGATAATCAGCCCGCGATAGCTGGCAATCTCGTAGTGTTCGATTTTCGCCTGCGCGCTGGCAATCACCCAATTCGTGATTTCCGGCGTTCCCGCGTCCTTCATCATCTTGCGTCCTTCGACAACCAAACCATTCGCGGCATCACAGCGAATGCGCTCCGGCTGTTTGCCGAGCAGTTTGTAAATTTTTTCCAGATTCGCAATGTGTCCTTTGGTCTGCCGGTTGTGTTTGTCGAGCATCGTCTTCAATTCTTCCGAATCGGTGTTGTTCGACATCTCCTGCTGCGCTTCAAAAAATAGATGTTCGGCATCATACATATCGCCGAGCGCGTGTTGAAATTTTTCTTCAAATGAATTTATTGCCATTGTTTTTATCCTCTCCTTAATTTTAGAATGAACTGTTTCCCGCTCCGATTTTTATCAGTGAACGGTGTTAAAGGCGTTTTTGTGGCTTGCGAGTTCAAATAATTCATCGCTCCACATATCTGTCACCCAAACTTGCCCGCTTGTTTGAGCGATTTCCAGCGCGAGCAGCGCGTAGGTGCGCGACGCGCCGCTGCCGGCGGCGAGCAGGTAATGCTGCATCCGCAATACCTTTAAACTCAACCCGGCATCGAGCGCGTGAGATACTTCGCGTTCGGCAATCATCTCTTCGGTTTCTTCGACGAGACCTTCTATGCCGCGACATTGTTTGCCGGTCATTTCGATGCCGAGCGTCTGAGAAACTTTCTCGACGCGCTCGACTTGCCCGCGAATTTCTTCAATTTGCGTCTGAAAAAGCTGCCGCAGCTCAGGCGCAGCCGACGCTTTCGCCATCTTCGGCAGCACCTTCAAGAGTTGGCTTCCGGCGCTGTGCAAATCGCTCAGTTCTCCGGCGAATAAGTTTTGCAAACTATTTATTCCCATCTTTCTTCCTCCTTTCATTGACGAGTTGCGATTGAATGATGTAATGGTCGCCGCTCGATTCCCATTTATCGCACTCGTTAAATTAACCGCCTTCTCACGACGATAGCGTGACGAAGGCATCGTCGCCCTCGACGCGAACGGCGTAGCGTGCGAGCGGAAGCACGGCGGGTCCGTTTAAGACTTGCCCGGCGGCGTCGAACCGCGAGCCGTGGCATGGGCATTTTAGAATTTCCGTATCGCTGTCGCTCTGCCACGCGAGGGTGCAGGCGGCGTGCGTGCATCTGGTCGAGAGGGCGCGCAGTTCCGCTGCGCGTGTAAAAAACATAACGCCGTGAATTTCGTCGTCGGGCGGAAAAATAAATACGAGAATTGTGCCGGGCTGAAGTTTGCCGCCGCCGGGAACACGCAACGCGCCGTCCGGCGTTTTGGTCGCCGTAACCGTAATAATGTTCTCCGCCCGCACTTCGATATTTCGGTCGCCGAGCGAACAGCCGCCGTTAAAAATAACCAATCCGGCAGTTCCGGCGGCTGATATTAAAAATTTACGTCTGGAAAATTCACACTTCATAACCGATTTTTACTTGACCAGCAGCCCCGTAATATAAAGCAAAGCCATTCCCGTGATGACACCGGCGAAAGCGACGAACGGCGCTCGCGGCGATGTTTCCAACTTCGGCTGAATCATCTTTGCCAACTCCCACGCGACTTGAAAAACCGCGCCCGCGCCGATTGCCAAAAACAACAAAGAGAACGGAAGCGAGTAGGTAAAGCCGCCGATCCAGCAACCGACGATGGCGGGCGCACCGGCAATCAAACCCATCACCAGCAGCGTTTTGACCGATGGACGGTCTCTGACGAGCGGCGCGATGATGCCGAGTCCTTCGGTAATGTTTTGAATGATAAAACCGATGACGAGAAACGAGCCGAGCGCGAGTTCGCCAATCGCATAAGCCGCTCCGATGGCGAGTCCTTCGCCCAGGTTGTGCAGACCGATGCCGACGGCGATTGTCGTCGCCAGCGCGCGGCGTTGCGTTACGTCGTCTCTGCCCGTCTTTTTCTGCCGGCGCGAAATTGCGCTCAACAACAATACGCTCGTCGCCATGCCGATGCCGAGCAGTCCTACGCCTTGAAATGTCGAGCCAATCTCGCCGGACAATTCCAACGCTTCGCTCGTCGCGTCAATGCCGAGATAGACGAGAATTCCGGCGGTTGCCGCGAGCAGAAAAAGCCACGTCATCGCGCCCGTCCGACGCAAGGCGGGAAACCACAGCAAACCGAGAAAAACCGGAATCACGCCCACGTAAATGCCGATCAGCGTGAAACTCCAGAAGGTTGCAAGTTGCGGTCGCGGTGTGGCGAAGGCGACGGGAACTTTGACCGGAAAGACAATGGCGTTTGAACTGAACAAATTAATCGAATACGCTTCGCCTTTCACCCACGGGTAAGGAATGCGGATTACCGCTCCGC
>JAABUN010001888.1_pt1 | contig 41524 bp, 46 predicted proteins | sample 5559311 | NCBI WGS metagenome assembly JAABUN01 (sample SAMN10711877, study PRJNA513370) | rock metagenome | isolation source: Antarctica rocks | place: Antarctica: Victoria Land, Siegfried Peak sud
AAGAAAAAAGCAGTTGGCATCCCAAGCTTCTAATGAAGTTAATACGGGCTCACCAACCGCCGATGCAAACATATAAAAAAGTTTGCAAAATATTTGGATTTTAACGGTATAACTCCGTGGTTCAAAAAAAACTTACAGATTCAACACTAATATTTACGAAACAGGTTGACAGATAACAGTTATCCATTTAAGCGAATCGGTTTCAACAGTCCTGTCTGTTACAAGAGATTGAAAAGGCACAGCCATTGATGTTCTCTGGTGATCATCTACAAAAGCTTCCATTTGTTTAAAAGCCTGTTCAATTGTATTTACACCACCTTTTACAGTAGCGGTAAGTGTTTTATAAGGAACAAAGCGCTGGAAGAAAAAAAATCCATTACCATCCAATACTTTGTTGGTAGGTATAGCGATCATTGTCTGATACATGCTATCATTCATTTTTGTAACACGAAGCATAGGATGGTTTGTTTCAAGCGCGCTTTGCTTTACAATATATTTTTTCATCGTATCAATCAAGCCGTAAATTTCTTTTACTTCAGGGTATGATTTTGACACGTACTTCGTAGCAATTAATGTAGAATCTTTAGAAATAATTTCCTCAATAGGGAAGCCGTAAACATTGGAAGTTTTTTCAAGAAATGCCTGCAACGTTTGAAAGATAAAAGCCATGTTCTTTTTAATTCTGGTGCCCTTACGGTATTGTAATATTCTTTCAAGCGGGTTTAAACTTGTTGCCAGGCTTCCTTGCCATTGAAGTGTTACATTGGAATTATTTATTGGCAGAATATTTATGGATGTTCTAAGTGTGTCGTGGCCATTGATGGTAAGCACATTGATTTTGTCAGTAAATAGTTCTGTAATGTGGTAAGAATAGCCATTGTAAAAAAAAGAGGAGACCGAATCAGAGGCATATCGTGATTCTTGATTTGGCCACCATTTATGCCACTTGATTTTATCAAGAAGGAATCTGTTGGTTGCATTTTTTGCGCTGGTTATTGTTGTGACTGTAGAAATCATCAATGTGCCCGGGATAAATATATAAACACCAGCGATAAGTAGCAGGCAAAAACTTAGCAGCGCTATTAACCATTTTTTCATAGGTTTTAATACAGCATTTTCATGTAAAAGTTTTCATAACCTACTGTCAAAACGAATCATAAAAGTGTGTATGGATGCTATCAGCTATGAGAAGATCAATGCAAGAGAGTTGTCTCTGAAAGCTAAAGCTGACGGCTAATAGCAAAATGCATCAAATCCGTCACCATTTACTGCACGTCTTTTTGATTTTCAATTACAAAAGTTATGATCTCTTCAAGTGAATAATCAATTCTTGAAATGGCATCATAAATATCCTCCCGGCTTACCTGGGCGGCGAAAGAAGGTGTTTTTAATTTCTTCATAATACTTTTTACATCCATTCCTTCATAACCTGTTGGCCTGATCAGGGCGGATGCATGAATAAAACCAGATAGCTCATCAAACACATAGATCATTTTATCCATTGTGCTTACCGGTTCTACTCCAAAATACCTGGGGCCATGAGATGCAATACAGTGTATAATTTCAGGATCAATATTCATCTCTTCAAGCTTTTCTATGATAACCCTGCAATGGTCATCAGGATATTTTTCCCAATCTGCATCATGTAATAAGCCTGCCAGCTCCCATTTCAAGGTTGTAACTTCATCGGCATTTTCCTTTTTCAGCGCCCAGGCTTTCATAACGGCTGCTACCTGGCGCATGTGAAGGCGAAGACGGTCATTACTAATCCATTCGTTAAGCATTGAGTTTGCCTCTTCAATTGACATTACATTTCCGGCATCGGCCTGATTACCAAAATTTGATCTGCCTAAAGGTTGAATTCCTGACATTATTAATATTTTATCGCTGTTTAAATGTATCAATTATGGTTTAAAAGTATCACTGATAAAGGAAAAGTAACAAATGTTTTATAAAAATGAAAAGCAACATCGCCTAAATCAAATCATGATTAAAAATAAGTGATAAAAATTTTATTGAAAATCAACCATTTGAGAGGGTATGTTTTAAAATACCTGTTTATTTTATTGGAAATGCCCTAATGTTTCAATTACCTTTGCGCCCTTATTTCATCATTAGCCCTCGGGATAGCGACGGCATCACTAAAAAGTATACAAATGAGTAAACTACATTTCACCACAAAACATGCGAATGAGGCTACTGTACAACGTAACTGGCACGTTGTTGATGGTACTAATCAAACCGTAGGTCGCATGTGCGCAAAGATCGCTGCTGTTCTTCGTGGTAAGAACAAAGCTTATTACACTCCACACGTTGATTGTGGCGACTACGTAATAGTTATTAACGCAGACAAAATCGTTTTTACCGGCAATAAGCTGGACGATAAAATGTACCTAACCTACTCCGGTCATCCGGGCGGTCAAAAATCTGAATCAGCAAGGAACCTGTTAAAACGCAGGCCGGATGCCCTGATAGAAAGAGCTATCAAGGGAATGTTGCCTAAAAACCGTTTGGGCCGCAAGATGTTCAAAAAATTATTTGTGTATGCAGGAAGTGAGCATCAGCACGGTGCACAAAAACCTCAACCACTAACATTCTAATTTTATCCCGAGAAGCGGGAATCAAAAAGCACATAAATGGAAAAACAAAAAAATGCGGTTGGCCGTCGTAAAGAAGCGGTTACAAGAGTATTCCTTAGTAAGGGCGAAGGAAAGATCACTATTAATGACAAAGATTACAAAGTATATTTTCCTTTGGTTTATTTACAAAACCAGGTTGAGTTACCTTTTAAGACAATTGCGTCAGCAGATAAGTTTGATGTTAAGATCAATGCTTCCGGTGGCGGTGTAAAAGGCCAGGCTGAAGCTGCGAAACTGGGCATTGCACGTGCTTTGCTGGAGGTAAATCCTGAGCTGCGCCCGACTTTAAAAGCGGCTGGTTTATTAACACGTGACTCAAGAGAGGTTGAACGTAAAAAACCAGGTAGGAAAAAAGCAAGGAAAAGCTTCCAGTTCTCTAAACGTTAATATTGACCAGTTGAGATTTGATACCTGGAATAAAAGTTTTCTGTATCAAATGCTCAACCTCAAATTTCAATTAAAATTTTAAATTAGTAAAATGGAACAAACTCCTTCGTTACAGCAACAGTTGTTGGAAGCAGGTGTACACTTCGGTCATTTGAAAAAGAAGTGGAACCCTAAAATGTTGCCTTATATTTTTGCAGAGAAAAAAGGTATTCACATCATTGACCTGAATAAGACCACGGAAGCGCTGCAGGAAGCTGCGGCTGCACTGAAGCAAATTGCTAAGAGTGGCAAAAAGATCATGTTTGTTGCTACCAAAAAACAATCAAAAGAAATTGTTACCGAGTGTGCTCAGAAAGTGAACATGCCTTATGTAACAGAACGCTGGTTAGGTGGGATGCTGACTAATTTTAACACAGTTCGTAAGAGTGTGAAGAAAATGCAAAGCATAGAAAAAATGCTGGGTGATGGCTCTTTCGATAACATTACCAAGAAAGAACGTTTAACTCTTAGCCGGGACAGGGAAAAAATGGAAAAGGTATTGGGTGGTATTGCTCAACTGGGCCGTGTACCTGCTGCTTTATTCATCGTTGATATAGGGCATGAGCATATTGCTTTATCTGAAGCAAAACGTTTAGGTATTGGCACATTCGGAATGGTAGATACTAATTGCGATCCTAACAAGGTTGACTTTGCAATCCCTGCAAATGATGATGCTACCAAATCAATAGCTATCATCACCAATTATATAACTGCTGCAATTGCTGAAGGCCTGGCTGAAAGGCAGGCTTCCAAAGAAGAGGATGTAGAAGAAGTAGGTGATGAAAATGAAAAGAAGGCAGCCCGTTTGCAAGCTGAAGCAGAAGCTGAAGCAGCTCGTGCACGTGGCGGCGGCAAGCCAAGAGGCGGTGGTGGTCCTGGTAGTGGTGGTCCTCAAAGACGTCGTCCTTCTTCTGGTGCTCAGGGTGGTGGCGGTGGAAATCGCAGGCCTGGTGGCGGAAGATAGTTTTGAACAGTTCAGACAGAAGTTCAAATTCTGTTGAGAGCAATCGGTTGTTCTTAATTAAATAAAATTATAAAATGGAGACTAATATGTCTGTAAATATAACAGCTGCCGATATAAATAAATTACGTCAGCAAACAGGAGCTGGTATGATGGATTGTCGTAAAGCACTGGTAGAAAGTAACGGAGATTTTGAAGAAGCTATTGATTATCTGCGTAAGAAAGGCCAGAAGGTAGCAGCCCTGCGTAGTGATCGCGAAGCAAAAGAAGGAGTGGTTATCGCTAAAACTACTGATGATAACGAAACAGGTTTTATACTGACCCTTGCGTGTGAAACTGATTTTGTAAGTAAGAATGATGAGTTTGTGGCTTTTGCAAAATCTATTATGGATGTAGCAGTAGCAAACGATGTAAAGACAATTGAAGAATTAAATACCCTTCCTTTGGATAGTGCAACTGTTGCCGATAAGGTTAATGAACAAGTTGCTAAAATAGGTGAGAAGATCAGCATCACACGTTTTGAAAGGATAGAATCTGAAAGCGTAGCTGCTTATATCCATGGATCTTACAGGATGGGTGTTTTGGTAGGATTGAATAAAAATTCAGAAAAAGTGCTTGAAGCAGGTAAGGACGTAGCTATGCAGATTGCTGCAATGAATCCTGTGGCCGTAGATGCTTCAAGTGTTCCTGCTGAAACAATTGAAAGAGAAAGATCAATTGTTACCGAACAGATAACGGCCGATCCTAAAATGGCAGGTAAGCCCGCGGATATGATTGCTAAAATTGCTGAAGGTAAATTGAATGCTTTCTTCAAGGAACAAACATTAACAGCTCAGGCTTATGTAAAAGACAGTAGTAAGAGTGTGGGTGATTATTTGAAGAGTATTGATCCTGAGTTGAAAGTGTCGAGTTTTAAGAGGGTGGCGCTGGGATAGGTATGAGGTAGCTGACGGCTTAACGCCGTCAGCAGGTATGAGGTATGAGGTATGAGGTATGAAAGTGGGTGATTAAGGTAACACTTTATATTGAGATTGCTTATAGCTTAAGTAGACAGCAGATAACTAATTGAAAGGGTGAACATAAACGTTCACCCTTTTTGGTTTTTTAATAATTTCCTCTTGGAATTGACGTTATATCTCAAGGCAATGTTGTTAAAGGCTGAAGATCTTTAGAGTTCCTGACCTCATACCTCATACCTAAACATGCTAGCTACTCAACAATAAAAATATATCTTCGTATCCCAAATCAAAATTTAACTTCAAATATGCAACCTACATATAAACGCATCTTGTTGAAATTATCAGGTGAATCTTTAATGGGTGATAAGAATTTTGGACTTGATTCATCTGTTATATCACGATATGCCCGGGAAGTAAGGTCGATTATAGATTTAGGTGTAGAAGTTGCAATTGTTATCGGTGGCGGTAATATTTATCGTGGAATGAATGAGGCTGAAACGGGTATCGAAAGAGCTCATGGTGATTATATGGGGATGCTTGCAACAGTAATTAATGGAATGGCGGTTCAGGCAGGACTTGAAAAAGCCGGTATATTTACAAGATTACAAAGTGCTATTAAAATGGAACAAATCGCTGAGCCTTATATCAGGCGTAGGGCTATGCGGCACTTAGAAAAAGGCAGAGTGGTAATATTTGGTGCCGGAACAGGCAACCCATATTTTACAACTGATACGGCCGGCTCGCTAAGAGCTATTGAAATAAAAGCGGAGGTGATTCTAAAAGGCACACGGGTGGATGGGATTTATACCGCTGATCCTGAGAAGGATTCTACAGCAACAAAATTTGAACACATATCATTCGCTGAATGCATTGCCAATAACCTTAAGGTTATGGATATGACAGCATTTACTTTATGCATGGAAAATAAGCTTCCCATAATAGTCTTTGATATGAATAAACCTGGTAACCTGTTAAAAGTAGTAATGGGTGAAAATGTAGGCACACTGGTAAATAACGAACCTTCAGCAACTTTAAAACCAATTCCGGTTTCCCAGGTAATATCATAATGTTACCTGGTAATAGAATATAATATTTTCTTACAATATTTTTATTGAGATTAATCACTAAGCAATGACATCTATTGCAGACCTAAGAAAGGAGTACCAGTTTCAATCACTTTCCAAAAAAGAAGTCGCTGCGGAGCCTATTCAGCAATTTGAAAAATGGTGGAATGAAGCGGTACTTGCCCAGATATTGGAAGTAAACGCAATGACACTGGCAACTTCTTCTATAGATGGTATTCCTTCAGCAAGAATTGTGTTACTGAAAGGATTCACAAAAAAAGGCTTTACTTTTTTTACTAATTACAATAGCTTTAAGGGGCAGCAGTTGACTGAAAATCCAAGAGCATGCCTGGTATTTTTCTGGAAAGAACTGGAACGCCAGGTAAGGATCACAGGGGTTGTAGAGAAAGTGAGTGAAAAGGAAAGTGATGAATATTTTAGTAGCCGTCCACCAGGAAGCCAGATAGGAGCATGGGCCTCACCTCAAAGCCAAATAATTGAAAACAGGGCCTGGCTTAAAGCAGCAGAAGATAATTTTCAACAGAAATTTACCGGTGTAGGTATTAAAAGGCCCATCCATTGGGGAGGTTATATTGTAAAACCTATTTGCATTGAATTCTGGCAGGGACGTCCCAGTCGTTTACACGATCGTATTCAATACATGTTATTAGAGAATGGCACTTGGAAAATTGAAAGACTGGCGCCCTAGAAGTATTTAATTGGTTTTTCTAAAATACACAATTCTGAATCCCTTAAGCAAGATAAATATGTAATAGTCTATATAATATACCTACAAGATTTTGTGAATCATTTTCCATCCTGTAAATCCTGCTTCACTTCTTCTTTCTTCTTAACAACAGCTACTCTTGCAGGTCTTGATTTCCCAAAGGAACCTTTAAATATTTTTCCTTTTTTTGTTTTCTTGTCTCCTCTTCCCATAAAACTTATTTTAAAATATTTGTGTGTATCAGGATAGTTTAATATCCGGATGCAAAAGTGCATCTTTTTTCTTGTAAAATTCTTATAAACATTATTATATACAAGACTAGCTGATAATAAAAGCAAGAAACATAATTATGCTTCTTGCTTCAATGCAGGATGCAGCATTATAATTTAGCAGACAGTTCTTTACCGGCTTTAAATTTTGCTACTTTCTTAGCTTTGATTTTTATGACAGCACCTGTCTGAGGATTACGGCCGTTACGCGCAGCTCTCTTGGATACAGAGAAAGTTCCAAAACCTACCAGGGTAACTTTGCCACCACCTTTTAAGGTTTTAGTAACTGCATCAACAAAAGAATCCAAAGAAGCGTTTGCCTGTGTTTTTGTAACACCAGAATCATCGGAAATCTTTGCAATTAATTCAGCTTTGTTCATAGTGAAATATTTTAAATTTAATCAGAACAAATATAGATGCTTTTTGCATCCAACAAATCTTTTTTGAAAATACTGTATAAAAGATAAAATCGCTATAATGCACGCGGAGCGTGGATTATAGGCAATTATGTATGACTGGATTTTTGTCTTATTTAACCGCAGCCTTTCCCAGATGCAGACCAGGACTGTATTTGAGCTCATATTTAAATATAATCCTTGCTAGTAAAGGGCTTTAGAGCGTTTGCCAAAAATCAGCAAACCTTTGTTCTGGCTATTATTATCCACATTTAGTGCACAACTTCCATAATTGTACTGAATGAAATGAATTTATTACCCCACTTATTACTTTCTTTTTGGTATTGAATGTCAAGGTGTTTTTCAAGAAACATGTTATACTGATCAATTGAATGTGCATTGTATTGAACAGCATAAGTAGGACCGTCAGTTTCATCAACCCGCAACAATCTAACCATTCGATAATCAATGAAAAAACCGGTCTCCATCATATCCGGAATGTTAACTTCTTTCATCCATTGAAGCCATTCCTTATGTATATACCAATCGACTTTTATAGTAACATTATAAAGAATCATGTAATAATGGTTAATGATTAATTATTAACGGTAAGAGTCATTTTATTCAATCTTAATTGTGTTTTCATCTTTATGATTTACTAATTCACTAACATTATTTGCAACTGTCCGCTAATAATTAATCATTAATAATTAACCATTAAGAGTCGTTATTATTTTTTGCTACTTCTTTGGTCATGCGAAATGTAAGTATTAGTAATAAGGCCAGTACTGCAATAATAATAATCCATAATGTCAGCATACTTTTATTACCAGCTTGTTTAGATATATTTTTTATAGCATCTATTTTATTAATTGGTCCGCTCCTTACTTCTGAAACAGTATTGTTCAGGTTATCCTTAAAAAATTCAAGATCGTATTTTGGTGCACTAACAGTTGAATCACCAAACACTAATTCATACTTAATTGCAGGTTCAAGGTATGCAAGTAAATACTTGTTAAGCTGATAGGCTTTCACAGATTGTAATATAACAGGTGGGTTGTCCTGATTATCTATTATCAACAAAATTTTTTTTGCTTTGATATTAATATTATAACTGGCAGTTACACCCGAACTTAGTACATAATTATACAAAGAATAGTTGAAGGTTTCATCCGTGTGAATAGTTATTTGGCGCCTGATAAATTTTGGCCCCTGCACATGTAGTTGCAATTTATTAACCAGGTAGCTTTCATTAAGTATCAAACTAATATAGGATAATTTATCAGAACTGTCTTTCTGGATGATTGTTGGATCGGGGATACTTACAAATCCGCCATTACGAAGCACATCCTCGTACACTCCAACCTTAACAACATTAACAGGTAACAAATCTTTGCCATTAATTATTAATTGAAAAAAATTGTAAGAGCTGGTAGGAAAGTTAAGTGACTGAACAAAACGATCCTGTTCTCTTATAAATACATTGCTTAGTGAAATATGTTCTTTAATAACAAACCATTGCTTTTGATCGTCACTGCCACTTAAAGTAACTGTTCTTTCAGCATCTGTATTTTTTATCACCAGCAACAATTCATTAACTGTTTTGTTTGTCTTATTTTGTATAACAATATGGGTTTGTTTATCTGCTTCTCTTTTAATACCAAGAATAGGAAACTCTATAAAATTTTTTTCCTGAAACTCTGGTTTATCCGATTTAAGTACATAAGGAACCTGGTTACCTTTATCATTTAGTATCCTGATATCATTTAATTCATTTTTAGATTTTGCAACGATAGCTGGCGGCAACACTACCTTATAAAAGCCTGCAGATTTAATATCGCTCAATATTGATTTATATTGAAAAGACGATTGAGCCTGGCAATTAACCAGCTGAAATATACTACTACAAAACAGGAAGAATTTATACAACAGGTTTTTTCTCATCTTCAGTAATTATTTTTTTAAGCCGCTGGTACATGAATGAGATTACCAGTAACAAAATTCCCAAACTAAAAAATGCAGCAATCTTTCCTGCTATCGGAATATTACGTATATCAAAAATGAAAAGCTTTAGTAATGTAATGGAAAATAATGTTAAAGATATTATACGTAAAGGTCTGTATTTATACCGCATGCCAAGCCACATGAAACCAAAGGAGCATAGTCCCCATAAAATAGGTAAGCCGGTTTTAATATATACTCTTTGTATTTCTGCAAGCGAATTATTGTTATTGTAAAATAAGTTATTCATCACCAGGTGTATTTCAGCACTTAAGAGTATTACTACCACAATGCAGGTGATCCATGTAAGCAGGTTCCTGTTTTTTTGAATAGACGGTTGATTTAAACGCAGGATTGTTATCACTTTATACAATATAAATAGTAGCAGTAATGCCGCCATCCAATGAGCGGTAAAATGTATTGTTAAATGATGTTGTTCCAGCATGTTCCTTTGTATAGCAAAAGTTTTCTGGATGCTGAATAAGTATAAAACAACACATAGTGCCAGTAAGCCTGTTTTAATGTATAAATTCAGTGGCAATGAAGGTAATTTCTCTGTAATAAATACAAACAAGTAAAGAAAAAAGAAGGTGTAAAGAAGTAAATAAATAAGATTGAGATTAAGTACGGGATAATAATAATTGAACTGGTAATTAATCTCCAAAGCGCCTGCTGCAAAGAGAAGTACGATTGCAGTAATACGAAATAAATTATCAGGAAGACGGATATCACCTGCACTTGAGGCCCCGGGATTATTCTTTCTTCTTAATAAAAATAAAAGATAGGTTGCAACAGAAGAGAAAACTGTAGTTATAAATCCTTTATTAATAACAACAGGTAATATGGTTGATCTGATACCATACACGTTCATCCAATCCATCATCAAACTTACCAGCATTGCCGCCCAAACCAGTAACGAGCCATACTGAATGATACGTATCCTTGATTTCTGAAATAACCAATAAAGTAACACTGATTCAGAAGCCCAAAACACAGTAATGTTATTGCCATTTAGTTGAATAGGTGCGATAAGAGAAATAAAGCTTAATGTGATACCGATTAAGAGATACAATATGTTGTTATCTATTTTACGGTTTCTGAACAAGATAAAAGAAGAAGCAAGATTAAAAACGCCGATACCTGCTGTAAAAAGTCCGCGGTATGGTGCTGCATTCATCATAGTTAGTAAATACAATCCTGCTGAGAAATAGAGGCAGGTATTTGCCAGGAGGATGCCGAAGTCTGAGGCTATAAATTTTTTATTCTCACGAATATTATGTGCTATATTAATAATGAAAAATAGCAGGTAAAATGCAGTTGCAAAGAGCAGTCCATTAGCATATGTTGATACAGGTGTATTATATTTTAATGTAAACAACCAGGAGCCAAAAAGAATAACTGTAAAAATAAATGCCAGCAGGTTTAACAAACGCCATGCTTTGCTGTAAGCTATAACAAGCAGCCCGGCATTTAAAATAATCAGATATGAGAAAAGGATTTTGTAATTGCCACTTCCCGTGCTTACCATAAATGGCGTTGCAAATCCGCCAATCAGTGCAATGATAGCTACCTCCTGCCTGTTGTAGAGATGTGAAAGAATTACTGCAAAACATGTTATCACCACCATTATCACAAATGCTACTGTCTGGCTGAACAGGTGAAACTGGTGGAAGCCAAGTGCTATGGTAAAATAAAAAACTGCTATTCCACCTCCTGCCAAAACAGAACTGAAAGCTTTATAGCTGTTTCTTAAAGCATGTGCGACTGCTACCAGTACAGCACCGCATAATATGCCAATGCCTACTCTTCCAACAGGCCCGATCCAATCGTTATCTATTGCAAATTTTACAAAGTATCCTATAGCAAGAACAAGAATCACGATACCAATTTTACTCACCAGGTTTTCGCCTATGAATTTTTCCATATCAGGATTACGCTCCATGAAAGTGGGCTTATGAGCAAGCGTAGGTTGTTTTGGCGGATTGTTTAAAGCCTGCTCTATTGAAGCAGCTTGAGGCTGAGTTACCTCAGGAATGGGTTCCTGTAATGGTATGTTGTTAACTTCGGTTTTTTCCGCATCCTGTAATAAAGAATGTAGCTCTTTAGATAAAGATTTTTCAATCTTCACTTCAGGCTCAGGCTTTTTAAACTTTTGTATATAAGGATTTATCACCGGCTCTTCAGGAGGTGTAACAATGTCTGACTGTTTAATCTCAGTACTGGTTTTTTCGTAGGCCGGTTTCAAAAGGTGTTCTTTCAACCTTCTAACCTCTGATTCTAATAAATCAAAGCGGCTAAGAAGATTGTTTTTCATAGAAATAATAAGGATTATGATAACGATAAAAAGCAATACTGATAGTACTTCCATGTCAGGTGGGTTTGGTAGGGATTTTAAAGATATAAAACGCCAAGCATATCAACACTATTTTTAGGTATGACCTATAAGGTCTTTAAGACCTTATAGGTTTAAACGCATGTTCTTAGAATAATGTGAGGAGCGTAATAGAACATATGCAACCCAATGAATTGGAAACCTTTTAACCTGCTGGTAAGAAGCTGCGATTAAACCTATAAGGTCTTCAAGACCTTATAGGTTAACCTCAAACTGCTAACTCAACATACACCGGACAATGATCACTATGAATTATATCTGGTAATATGGACGCGTCTTTAATGGCTGATTTTAAATTTTCAGTTACGTTTATATAATCAATTCTCCAACCTTTATTATTAAGGCGTACGCCGGGAAAACGCTGGCTCCACCAGGAGTATTGGTGAGGTTGCTGGTTTATTTGCCTGAAAGCATCAACAAAACCATCCTGAAGAAACCGGTCCATCCAGGCTTTTTCTTCCGGTAAAAAACCAGAAGAGTTTTTATTTCCTTTAGGGTCATGAATATCTATATCCTTATGGGCAATATTGTAATCTCCACATACAATCAGTTTTGTTCTTTGCTGACGGAGTATTTTTAAATAATCCAATAATTCATTTAGCCACACATATTTATAGGATTGTCTTATGTCACCGCTGGTGCCGGAGGGAAAGTATGCGTTGATAAGGGTGATGTCACCAAAGTCTATTCTTATCACACGGCCTTCTGCATCACTTTGCATGTAACCATTGCCTAATTGAACAAAGTCGGGCTTTATTTTCGTAAATATTGCTACGCCGCTATAGCCCTTCTTTTGTGCTGAATACCAGTAATCATCATAACCCATTTCAGCAAATTGTTTGTAGTCCACATTTTCCTTTTCAGCTTTGGTTTCCTGTATGCAAACAATATCGGCAGGTGCAGTTTTTAACCATTCATAAAATCCCTTTTTTATAGCTGCACGAATGCCGTTAACATTATAAGAGATGATGCGCATGTTATATTTTTTAAGATTTAATTATTAACTATCAGCCTTTAGCTGTCAGCTATCAGCAGATTATCCCCCCGAAGGGACCTAATAAACATATGGTTTATGTAAAATAAGTGTATGAAAATATATAACATTTTGTATTAACCATTAAATATAGGAATCTGAATTTCTGACAGCTGACAGCTGACAGCTGATAGCAGATTAGCATGTATATTTATATTTTTATCCGTTTACTATGCCGTTACCTAAACGAATCATTCCAGCTAAACAACAAGTTTACCTGGATGGTCCTAAAAGCCGTAGTTATGAATTGGGTTTTGCTTTTAAGGTTTTCCGCCAGTTTATCAATGGATTCAGAGCCCTTCATTTTGTGGGACCCTGTATTACTGTTTTTGGATCAGCCCGTTTTAAGGAAGACCATTCTTATTATATTGCTGCAAAAGAATTTGGAAAGCGCATTGCTGCAATAGGCTTTACCACCATGACGGGTGGTGGCCCTGGTATCATGGAGGCAGCTAACAGGGGAGCTTATGAGAATAATGGTTATTCAGTAGGTTGCAATATAAAACTGCCTTTTGAACAAAAGGCAAATCCCTACGTAAACCTGTCGGTTACATTTGATTATTTTTTTCTGAGAAAAGCAATGCTGGCAAAGTATTCTTACGCCTTTATAATTATGCCCGGAGGTTTTGGAACGATGGATGAATTTTTTGAAACAATAACGCTTATTCAAACCAAAACAATCACGCAGTTTCCAATTGTTATATATGGTAAGGAGTACTTTCAACCTATGATGGAATTCATTCAATCTATGTCGGAGAAAGGAACTATTTCAAAAGAAGATATGAACCTTGTTATATTAACTGACGATATTGATGAGGCTATGAATCATATTGGAACTTATTTAAATAAGAATTATACCGTTAAACCCTGGAAACGATTATGGTGGTTGCTGGAGAAAAGATAGGTATCAGGTATGAGGTATGAGGTGTCAGGTATGAAGAAGATGCTATTAAATATTTTCCTAATCTTTTCAATCACGATTTATGAATGATTAAAATTTAATAATAATGAATCAAAAAATCAACACGGTTATTTTTGATTTGGGTGCAGTGCTTATTGACTGGAACCCAAAATATGTATTCAATAAAATTTTCGATACAGAAGAAAAAATGAATTGGTTCTTTCAAAACATCTGTACAAGTGAATGGAATGAAAAGCAGGATGCAGGCAGGTCATTAAAGGAGGCTACTGAAGAGCTGGTAGCAATTTATCCTGAACATGAAAACGAGGTTAGAGCTTACTATGATAGGTGGGAAGAAATGCTGGGTGCCCCGATCAACGATACAGTAAAAATTTTACGTCAGTTAAAAGAGTCTGGTCAATTTAAAATTATATGCTTTAACAAACTGGAGCGCTGAAACTTTCCCAGTGGCTTTGCAACGTTATAATTTTCTGCAATGGTTTGATGGGATTGTTATGAGCGGAGAAGAAAAAATACGCAAGTCTTTTACTGATATTTATCATACACTTTTAAACCGTTTTAAAGTGAACCCTGATGAGGCAATTTTTATTGATGATAGCCTACGTAATATCAACGGTGCAGAAGCAGTAGGCATCAGGGGTATACATTTTCAATCTCCGGAACAACTGAGTAAAGCGTTAAAGGGGGAAGGAATAATTATTAATGATTAATTATTAATGATTAACGGGTAATTGTAAACTTTTTATTTAATAATCCTTGATTGTTTGCGGTTATCCGTTAATAATTAATCATTAACCATTAATAATTATTCTTGTGGAACTTGAAGAAGAAGAAATAAGTGAAGCGGAACATAACAGGTGGTTAAGAATTGTAATAGCTTTTTACAGTATCGATCTTGTTATTTGCCTGATGGCTAATTTTGTTAATTATTTTCAGGGATTGGATTGGCTGTTTCTTACAGAAGGAATTCTGGCTGTAATTACTTTGATCTTTGTATTTATTCTCAGGAAGGACCTGAAGCCTTTATTCAGGTGGGAAAGTTTTACAGTACCTAAAGCAATAGTGTATGCAGGCGCATCTATTTTATTTGCTGTTGCAGTTAACATTATTATTAAATGGGTGAATAAAAATGTATTCAACGAGAATGTTTATTATTATCGTTCCTTCAAACATCTTCCGTATCCTAAACTTGGAATGATAGCACTGGTGGCTTTGTTACCAGCTGTGTTTGAAGAATTAGCATACAGGGGAGTAATTCTTCAGAGTCTTTTTAATATCCAGTACGAGCGCCGTGCAATATTTTTTGCCGCATTTTTATTTGCAATAATTCACATGAGTTTTATTTCGTTCTTCTGGTTACTTCCGTTTGCTATCTGGTTAGGTAATATAAGATGGAAGGAGAAAACAATATGGTATGGTGTGTTGATTCATTTTTGTTTTAATGCGACTGCTTGTTTGTTTGAATTTTATGAGTTGAAACTTTTTTAGCTGTCAGCTCTCAGCCATCAGCTATCAGGTGATGAATATTAAGCTTCGTGATAGTTTGAATTGCACACTAAATTCAGTGGCATAGCCTAAAAAATTTTTCTCCTGATAGCTGACAGCTGATGGCTGATAGCTTCCTCAGGAATCATACTCCAATATCGGTCTCAACCATCTTTCAATTTCTTCCAATGGCATAGCCTTTCTTGCCGCATAGTCTTCCACCTGATCTTTTTCAATTTTTCCTACACCAAAATATTTACTTTCAGGATTTGCAAAATACCAGCCGCAAACTGAAGAAGCCGGATACATGGCCAGTGATTCAGTGAGTGTAATGCCGGTATTTTTCTCTGCATCCAGAAGATTGAACAGCGTATATTTCTCGGTATGATCAGGGCAGGCCGGATAACCCGGGGCGGGTCTTATACCCAGATATTTTTCCTTGATCAAGTCATCGGCGCCGAGGTGTTCATCTGTGGCATAACCCCAAAATTCCTTGCGCGTTCTTTCATGCAATACTTCAGCAAGACCTTCAGCTAAACGGTCAGCAAGGGCCTGAAGAATGATCTTGTTATAATCATCGTAATTTTCTTCAAATCTTTTTATATGCGGTTCAATTCCATGGATACTTACAGCAAAAGCACCGAGATAATCTTTTTTACCTGATTTTAACGGAGCGATAAAATCAGCAAGTGACATGTTAGGCTGATCGGCCGCTTTCTTAATTTGCTGTCGTAAGAACTGGAGATGTAATCCTTCTACGGAACTGTTGTGATCGTTTAACAGGATCACCGTGTCTTTTCCATTTGAATTAGCTTCCCAGAAACCCACCGCTGCTCTTGCGTTTAACCATTTCTCTTTAATGATCTGATCAAGTAATTCCCTGGCATCATTATACAACCGGGTTGCTTCAGCGCCTACTTTCTCGTCTGTAAGTATCTGTGGAAATTTGCCATGAAGTTCCCAGGCTATAAAGAATGGTTGCCAGTCAATATAACCGGAAATTTCTTCAAGATCATAATCATCGAATGCTTTAATGCCTTTAAAAGCAGGAGTAACCGGTGAAAATTGATCCCAATCTATTTTAAAATGGTTCTTTTGTGCTTCTGCAAAAGGCAGGTAATTTTTTAGCGTTTTTTTATTGGTAAAATCATCTTTAAGTTTAATATACTCAGTATGAACGCCTGCCAGGAAATTAGTTTTTTGATCCTTACTTAGCAAACTACCGGCAACCGTCACACTACGGGAAGCGTCCAGTACATGTAATACACCATTGTCATACTCCGGTGCTATTCTAACGGCTGTGTGCATACGCGAAGTGGTAGCTCCTCCAATAAGCAATGGTATTTCAAAATGCTGGCGTTTCATTTCACGTGCGATATGCACCATCTCATCAAGGGATGGTGTTATAAGTCCGCTCAGGCCAATTATATCAACATTTTTTTCTTTGGCTGTCTGAAGTATTTTATCAGCAGGAACCATTACGCCCAGGTCAATGATATCATATCCATTACATCCTAAAACAACTCCGACAATATTTTTGCCAATATCATGTACATCGCCTTTTACAGTTGCCAATAATATTTTTGCAGCACCAGCACCTTCTTCGTTTACAGTTCCTGCATCAATGTGAGCCTGCCGGCGTACTTCTTTTTCAGCCTCTATAAATGGTGTAAGAATAGCTACCGATTTTTTCATCACCCTCGCACTCTTAACCACCTGCGGTAAAAACATTTTACCGGCACCGAAGAGATCACCTACTATATTCATTCCGTTCATCAGCGGACCTTCGATAACATCCAGTGGTTTTGAATATTTATGTCTTGCTTCCTCGGTATCAGCATCAATATAATCCGTGATTCCATTTACCAGCGCATGGCTCAAACGCTTTTCCACCGGGTCGCTTCTCCATGCTTCATTTTTAATTTCGGTCTTATCTTTTGCTTTTACTGTTTCAGCAAAGGCGAGTAATTTATCAGTGCTGTCTTCATAAAGATTGAGTATTACATCTTCACACAGCTTTTTAAGGGTAGGTTCAATTTCATCATAAACGATTAGCTGCCCTGCATTAACGATGCCCATATCCATCCCGGCTTTAATGGCATGGTATAAAAAAACGGAATGCATGGCATCTCTAACGGTATCGTTACCACGAAACGAGAATGACATATTACTAACACCGCCGCTTATTTTTGCCAGTGGCATTTTATGTTTGATGATCCTGGTAGCTTCAATAAAATCAACGGCGTAGTTGTTATGCTCTTCTATGCCTGTAGCTATGGCAAAAATGTTAGGATCGAAAATAATATCCTGTGGCGCGTAGCCAACCTGTTCGGTTAATATTTTATAAGCTCTCTCAGAAATGGATACTTTTTTATCGAGTGTATCGGCCTGGCCTTTCTCATCAAAAGCCATTACTACTACCGATGCGCCAAAGCTTTTACAGATAAGGGCCTGGTCTATAAACTTTTCCTCACCTTCTTTCATGGAGATGGAGTTAACGATGCATTTACCCTGAACGCATTTCAGCCCGGCTTCTATAATGCTGAATTTTGAAGAGTCGATCATAATGGGTATCCGGGCGATATCAGGCTCTGCCTGCAGCAGGTTAAGAAATGTTTGCATGGCTTGCTGACCATCCAGCAGGGCATCATCCATGTTTACATCCAGCACCTGCGCACCGTTTTCTACCTGCTGACGTGCTACGGATAATGCTTCTTCATAAAGGCCATTTCTTATCAGGCGTGCGAATTTTTTAGAGCCGGTAACGTTGGTTCGTTCACCTACATTCAAAAAATTTGTCTCCGGACGAACTACTAATGGTTCGAGTCCGGCTAGACGTAGGTAAGGTTTGATTTTTAGTGTTTCCATAATTATTCTTTGCCACTAAGGCACGAAGGCACAAAAATTATAATCTCATGCGTTTGATACCATCTTTAATTAGTGGAACTGTAAAATTTATAATGTATCCTAAATTTTTATTTGTTAATCGTAAGTAACTTAATAATTGTGCCTGCCATACAGGATGAGAATTTTCTTGAGCTTTTAATTCCACAATAATTAAGTTATCAACTAAAAGATCTAATCGCAAAGCATCTTCAAATGCTACGTTATCATAAACAATAGGAACATTCACCTGTGTACTGAAATAAATATTTCTTTTTTTCAATTCATAGCAAAAACATCTTTCATAAATCGATTCCAATAAACCTGGACCCAATGCTTTGTGAATTTGAAAGGCAATATCAACTATCTCCTCCCAACCATTCCTGATGTTCGAGTAATTCTTTCTCCATTTCTCATTGCTTATTTGTGCCTTCGTGACTTTGTGGCTATGCGAGCTCAAGTACCGGCAACTCTCTTGGTTTAAACTTTTTCACATTATCGGCGATATGTTTAATGTGATCGGGAGTAGTTCCACAGCAGCCGCCCACAATATTTACAAAACCTTGTTCTGCCCATTCTTCTATGATATGTGCTGTTTCATGTGGCTGCTCATCATATTCACCAAAAGCATTTGGCAATCCTGCATTCGGATAAGCGGAAGTATAACACGATGCGATCTGGCTTAACTCTTCAATATGCGAACGCATTTCTGTAGCGCCGAGTGCACAGTTCAAACCAACACTTATCGGATTTGCATGGGAGATGGAAATATAAAATGCTTCCAGGGTTTGTCCGCTTAAAGTTCTGCCACTGGCATCGGTGATGGTGCCGCTGATCATTACAGGCAGTTCTTTTTGTTTGGTATTGCGAAAGTATTTTTTTATAGCATAGATAGCACCTTTTGCATTAAGTGTATCAAAGATGGTCTCTATCAGCAACAGGTCAACGCCACCCTCAACCAGTCCTTTTATTTGCTCGTAATAAGCATTGGCAACTTCATCAAATGTTACAGCCCTGAAACCAGGATTGTTTACATCGGGTGACAAGCTTAAGGTTTTATTTAATGGCCCGATGGCGCCAGCAACAAATCTTGGCTTATCCTGATCTTTAGCAGTGTATTCATCAGCCGCTTTACGGGCAACTCTGGCGCTTGCCAGGTTTAATTCATAAGCCAGTGACTCCATTCCATAATCAGCCATTGCAATGGCAGTACTGCTGAATGTGTTTGTTTCAATAATATCCGCGCCAGCTTCCAGGTATTCCTTATGAATGCCTTCTACTACTGCCGGTTGGGTAATACTTAAAAGGTCGTTGTTGCCTTTAACATCTGAAGGCCAGTCCTTAAATCTTTCACCCCGGTAATCGGCTTCCCCTAATTTGTGCCGTTGGATCATAGTACCCATCGCGCCATCTATGATAAGAATCCTTTCCTTTAAACATTCCTGAATTGTTTTCATAATAAGTTCCTCCTTTCCTCATCAAGAGGGGTTATGTTATAGAATAATAGCAGTATCGTTTCACTCGTTAATGCTACAATGAAACATGCTTTACCATGACTACTATATACTTACTGAACTATAAACGGGGAGTACAACACTGCGAAGTGCACAAAACAGGTCTATTCCAACGTTTATTAGTTCAGTTGATGTTTTGGAAGGTTCTTTATAAACCCCGCCAGCATCTTTTCATCAGGCCGAACAATAAACAAATCCGCCTGAAATTGTGTGCAAATATAATGTTTCTGAATCAAAAACAAAAGCTCCTGGAAGGTATGAGCGATGAGGTTGGAAAACTAAGATTTTGTTGGAACATACTTATATTTGCTCTATGCAATTGCCTTCTGTTTTACTTGAAAATGCTGTGAACGAATTTGCAAAGTTACCGGGTATCGGGAAAAAAACAGCGCTGAGAATGGTACTGCACCTGCTGAAACAGGAGGTTAATGTAGTACAACAGTTTGGAGATGCTATCTCCAGAATGCGTAAGGAGATCAGGTTTTGCCAGCGATGCCATAATCTTGCCGATGCTGATATTTGTGCTATCTGTGCCAATTCTATGAGAAAGCAGGAGATTATTTGTGTGGTAGAAAGTATACGTGATGTAATTGCTATTGAAAGCACCCAGCAGTATAACGGCGTATATCATGTGCTTGGTGGCGTAATATCGCCGCTTGACGGTATCGGACCTGATCAATTGAATATCGAACCACTTTTGCAACGTGTGCAGAAAGAACATACCCTGGAACTTATTTTTGCGCTTAACCCTAACATTCAGGGAGATACGACTATATATTATATCCAGAAAAAACTACCACCCAATACAATAAAAATTACCACTATCTCGAGAGGTATTGCTTTCGGCGGAGAGCTGGAGTATGCTGATGAAATGACGTTGGCACGTTCGCTGGCAAACCGGTTACCGGTAGAGAGTTATGTGGGGAGATGATTTAATGGTTAATGGTTAATTATTAACGGATAGAGGCTAATTATTGAAGAACTTAAACAATCGATCGCTATTCGTTAATCATTAACCATTAATACGTTTTATCTATTTCAAAGTTAGCCTTAACTTTCAGTACTTCGGACAATAAAAATACCCTTTCCGGCTGAAGGTGTTTGCCGAAAAAATTGCCGGCATCCCATTTGCCGTTTCGGTTTCGATCATATAATATTCGCAAGTCGTAATCTCCGGGTCTGAACATCTTACTGATAAACTCCCTTGAATTCATAACAATTGAGTCTACCACCTTATCTGACTGCACAAATTGCAAAACGGGATTTTTACTAAGATCCAGTTTAAGAAAACGAAGCCGGAGGCTTGCATAATCCGAAAGCTTTTTTGCTTTAAAGGTAATAGTGTCTGTTTTAAGAAGTTTCCGGCCTGAGCTGTCTTCTGCAAAATTTTTGTCAAGTATCAGGTGGTAGGTGCTGTCTGGCTGCCAGGTATATTTTAGTGTAAATCTTTTGAATAATGAGTCAGGAGAAAAAGAGGCATACTTCAATGGCTGAAACCTGTAATCAGCAAAAACAATTTTAGTAGTATCGAAACTTTTTAATGATGAAGCAAACTGTAAGCTGAAATAGCCTAGCAGGTCTTGCTGGGTACCATCCAGGTTTGTTTGTATAACCAACCGTTTGTCTGTGTTACCTTTCTCTCTTACCGAAGCAATGGGTGTTGCTGTTTTTTTAGTAGCCTCAGTAGTTTCAACATAAGCATATAAAGTATCAGGTTGGGTATTTTCACTGATAACAATCGGTTTTTCTGCAAAGGCAAATAACTGGGTATTAGAAAGGTACCTTCGGTTTCCCCCTTCATCTTTAAGAGCGTACAGGTAAAAAGTTCCTGAAGGAAGGTTTTTAAAAGTGAAGTCGCCGTTACCGGTAAGTTTAGTGTAATAACGCGGACGTTCTTTTACTACCGCCGAATCATCGCCTTTACGATGCAATAAAACAAACAAAGTGCTGTCTACCTTTCCTGTTTCTGCTACCAGCACATGACCTGAAAATTGTTTGTTATCTAATGTTGAACCGGTAGAAAAAACATAGGTATAATTTTTCAGTTCATTCCCTTCATTAATATCACGGATAGCATTACCGAAGTTGAGGGAGTAAGTAGTATTTGCATCCAGCGTGTCTTTTATACGAACTGTTACATTATGTAATTTGAATTCAACTATCGGATTGTTCTTCAGGGTAGGAGAAACAATAAGATTTTCCTGGATGTTTTGTACATCAACATATTCGTTAAAATAAAAGCTGATCCTTTTCTCTGTAAAATTAAGAGAGGAATCTTTTGGCGTTGCCTGAAGTAATACCGGTGGTAAAGTATCCCGGGGCCCGCCCGTAGGGGGAATGATATTAGCACAGCCGGAACTAAGAAAGAAAATTTTAAAAATAAAAAGTACGGACAGAAAGTATAATATGCCTTTTTTCATTAAGTGGTAATGAACAATTTAGTTAGCGAAATTAGTTTAAAGTTTAAGGGTTAAAGCTTAAAGTTGAGTTACAAAATTCAATAGTGCTATCAGCCCTCAGCTATCAGCTATCAGGAGGGAAACATATCATGCACTGATCTCCTGATTGCTGATAGCTGACGGCTGATAGCAAATCAATACATGATTTCATGCTTAACTTAACACTATTCATGCTAAGAGTAAATATCTAAATACCTAACTTTCTCCCTAACCCCTTGTAATATTGTATAATTGGAAACGTTCTATAAATGGGAATATCGTTTGTAAACGAATCCTTAATCCAATAATATCCATATACCCGTAACCTGTATGAAAAAAAATGCTTTTAAGATCTTTATTTTAGAGGATGATGTCTGGTATGGTTCAATGTTATATCATTACCTATCATTGAATCCTGAATACGAAGTAAAGCGTTTTGATTCTACTAAAGAATTTTTCTCCCGCCTTCACGAAAACCCTGATGTTGTTACACTTGATTATTCAATGCCCGACAGTAATGGCACTGCGGTACTAAAACGCATTAAAGATTTTAGCCGGAATATACAGGTTGTAATGATCTCCGGACAGGAAGATGTAGGTACCGCCATCAATTTATTAAAAAATGGCGCCTTCGATTATATTGTTAAGGATGATGACACAAAGGACCGGCTTTGGAATGCCATTCTGCATCTAAGAGAAATTGCCGGACTAAAACAGGAAGTGGAAGAACTTCGAACAGAAGTTGGCCAGAAGTACGACTTCTCTCAAATGATCCTGGGAAAAAGCGATGCCATTAAAAAGATCTATGCGCTTATGGAGAAAGCGTGTAAAACCAATATAACCGTATCTGTTACCGGTGAAACCGGTACCGGTAAAGAAGTGGTGTCAAAAGCGATTCATTATAATTCTGACCGGCATAAAATGCCTTTTGTGGCGGTGAATGTAGCTGCCATTCCCAGGGAGCTTATTGAAAGTGAATTGTTCGGACATGAAAAAGGTGCGTTTACCGGAGCTGTAACCCGGCGAATCGGAAAATTTGAGGAAGCAGATAAAGGAACCTTGTTCCTGGATGAAATTGGTGAAATGGATATTAACCTTCAGGCTAAGTTACTCCGCGTATTACAGGAAAAAGAAATCACACGTGTAGGAGATAATTCGGTGATCCCGATAAATGCACGCATTATTGTTGCTACACATAAAAATTTACTGGAAGAAGTAAAAAATAAACGCTTTCGCGAAGATTTGTACTACCGTTTAATTGGTCTGCCCATTGAATTACCACCTTTACGGGAAAGAGGCAGCGATATATTGATTTTGGCCAAACATTATACCGATCATTTTTGCAAAGAAAACAGGCTGGCGAAAAAAGTATTCTCTGCAGAAGCTCAGCAAAAGTTATTGCACTATCCTTTTCCTGGAAACGTAAGAGAGTTAAAATCAATGATGGAGTTGTCAGTTGTTATGGCTGATAATGAAACAATTGAAGCATCCAATATAACCTTTAACAGCTCCGGCTCTATTTCCAACCTGTTAAGCAGCGAAACATCCCTGAAGGAATATAACAATATGATCATTCAGCATTACCTGAATAAATATGATTCAGATGTGCTGCTGGTAGCTAAAAAGTTAGACATTGGCAAGTCTACAATTTACCGCATGTTAAAAAATGAAGAATTAGTGTTGACCTAAGTAATTATGAAATCACTTATTGAATTGCTATCAGCAGTCAGCTATCAGCTATCAGGAGGAAACTTATTATACAATGATCTACTGATAGCTGACTGCTGATAGCAATACATTAGAATTTTAAAAGTACCCTGTGGCCCATGGCTGAAATGAAAATAATAAAAAACGGTATTTCTAAACAGGAGACCCAAAAAATCTCTGGCAAAAGGTTACAGAAAAAGCCGGGCAAAGAGGAAGCTATTGAGGAAAAGGTGATGAATGTAAACCATTACTGCCTTGAAAAATATTATAAGAACCTGGTCAGCAATAGCCAGGTGCTTATCTGTTTATTTGATATGACAGGAAAAATACTTTTAGTAAATCCCGCTATCTGTAAGTTGCTTGAATACAGTGAAAGAGAGCTTACTGGAAAGTATCTTTATAATTTCATGCCTGAAAAAGAACAATTGGATTTTTTGGATATTCATTTACCCGCCTTAAAAAACCAGGAGCAAAAACAAGGTGTTTTATGCATGATCAATAAGTTAGCAGAACGAGTGTACCTGCTTGCTGATATTCAGATAAATGAAGCTGATAATAATAATACCTGTTTCATTTGTTTTGCACAGGATATTACCCAACGAATTCTTAAGGAAGAAAAGTTGGAAGAAGAAATGAGGGTTACTGAAGCAACAGCACAGGCTAAACAGAACTTCCTCGCGAATTTAAGCCATGAGATAAGAACACCGATGAACGGCATCCTGGGCATTGCCACTTTATTAGGAAAAACTGCATTAAACGACAGGCAGCATAATTTTTTAAAACTGATTCAGGATTCTGCCAATAATCTGCTTGTTATTGTAAATGATGTGCTTGACCTGGAAAAAATTGTTGCCGGCAAATTAAAACTGGAAAAACTACCCTTTAAAATCGTAGACAAAATTTCAAATATTGTTCAATCCTTTATTTACCGGGCGGAAGAAAAAGGATTGGCAACTATTTACCAAAATACAATTCCTGGTGACCTGGTAATTATCGGAGACCCGTTCCGGTTAAATCAGGTATTAAACAATCTTCTAAACAATGCACTTAAATTTACAGAACACGGCCGTATAATAATTACTACACGCATTCATTCTATTGCTTATGATGTGGCCAGTATTGAATGTAGTATAAAGGATACGGGAATTGGAATTAACGAGCACATCATAAATAAAATCTTTGAACCTTTTGTTCAAGCGAATGCTACTATAACGCGAAAGTATGGAGGAACAGGCTTAGGCTTAAGTATATGCAAAAACCTGCTTGAAATGCAGGATGGAACTTTGAGTGTTAAAAGTGAAGAGAATGCCGGTTCTGTTTTTACAATAAAAATTCCCTACCTGATAGGTGATGGAAATGAGATGCCGGATGAGTTGAACCATGAAGTGAATTACTCAAGTTTGGGTAAGAAAAGAATACTGGTAGTGGAAGATATGGAGCTGAATCAATTTATAGCACGGCATATTATGGAATCCTGGGGCTTTGAAGTAAGTATGGCAGGCAACGGTAGCCAGGCTATAAATATGGTAAAGCAAAACGATTATGACCTGGTCTTAATGGATATTCAAATGCCTGAAATGAATGGCATTGAAGCAACCAGGCAAATACGTATAATGAATGACCTGGCAAAAGCCAATCTTCCAATAATTGCCTTAACAGGAAACTCCTTAAATACTGATAGTGAAAAATATCTTGCAGCCGGAATGAATGATTATTTGTCGAAGCCATTATCTGAAGCAAAATTATTCCAGGTTATTGCTGCTAATCTTAAAAATGACAAAATACAATCAATTAATATGAAAACCAATGAATTTATGGAACCTGCTCCTGTATCCAACCAGAAATTATATGACCTGTCCACAATCATTGAGATCTCGGGAGGTGACGAAGAATTTGTACAAACAATGGTTTCTCTTTTTATAGATACTGTTCCATCAAATCTGAAAGAATTAAATGTTGCATTACAAAATAAGAATTGGGATATGGTAAGTAAGACGGCACACAAACTTAAATCTACACTTGATTCTATGGGCATTCACTCTATCGGACAGGATATACGTTTAGTTGAGCAAACCGCTAAAACAAAAGAATCTCTTGATAATATTCCTGTAATGGTTGCCAGGATAAATGAGGTAGTTAGTAAATGCATTGAACAGATAAAAAAAGACACGGTAAAGTAACTAATGTTATGTTCATCCTGAAGTGATGAATTTGCTGTCAGCACTCAGCTATCAGCTGTCAGGAGGAAATATTTACTGGTATTGATTTGCTGACTGCTGATAGCATGATGTCAAATAGTTCCAAAATAACCAATTCTCTCCCAATACGGGAGTATTTTATTAAACTGGTATAAACATGAAATATTGATTACTAATATCTTATACTTGAATTAATCAATAGGCACGGTTTTGAGGCTTTCTTTATTGCATAAATACACGGGAAAGCATGAAACAAATAAAAAAACTTTGCATTATTGTGGTTGAAGACAATCTTTTCTACCAGCAATTAATTGCTAAACAATTAGAATATATCAGTACAGCAATACATTTTTTTACAAACGGGGAAGATTGCCTCGAAGAAGTAGCTGATTCTAAAGCAGATTTAATAGTGTTGGATAATAACCTGAGTGGTGCGCTGAGCGGTTTAGAAACCTTAAAACAGATCCGCAGAGTCGATTCCCTAATTCATGTGATATTGTTTTCAACTGAGCTTGGATTAGATACAGAGGAAAATCTTTCTTTATACGGGCATTTTGAATATGTGGAAAAGAATAACACCGGGTTTAAAAAATTAAAAGAAAGGATCATGAAGAGCGAAGTTTATACTGACTGTCCAAAGTGTAAGGTTTAAAGGCAAGTTTGAAAGCTTAAATAATACCTATCAGGCATATTAGGATTATATACTGACCGCTGATTACTACAGTACTAATCCAAACAATTGTATGCCGTGAACCGTTGTATAGATTAATGGCAATATATTCACTCAAAACTGTTCAAAAAATACCTGCCACGCTTGAAAAAGCATGGCAATTTTTTTCAACTCCTGATAATTTGCAGAATATTACTCCTGGTCATTTAGGATTTAAAATTCTTTCATTGTATCATGGAAAAACAATGTATGCCGGACAAATAATAGAGTATACTGTAAAACCTATTTTAGGCATTCCCCTTTACTGGATGACAGAGATCACACATGTTGCAACTCATAAGTATTTTATAGATGAACAACGGTACGGACCTTACAGCATGTGGCACCATCAGCATCATTTTATAGAAATTGAGGGAGGCGTTGAAATGACTGATATTGTTCACTATAAACTTCCATTTGGCTTTTTAGGATCCCTGGCTAATTCATTGTTAGTACAGGGTCAGCTAAACAAAATATTCTCCTTTCGTTTTGAAAAAACGGAGACGCTTTTTGGCAAATGGCCTGCGCTGCAATCTAATGATATCGTATTTCATAAATCCTGAGTTATAGCTGATTTTTTGGGAGCTTGAATAATGGCTGTTAGCAGTCAGCTATCAGCTTTCAGGAGCAAGCGTTTAGCTGATACCTGATAGCTAACTGCTGATAGCAAAATCCTTACCCTGGCATCCTTGAAATATACCTTTCTATTTGTTTAATCTGTTCAACTATCTGGGGGGTGGTGGCTTTAAGTCCTTTAGCCTTACGGAAAAATTCTTTGGCTGCCCGGAATTCTCTTTTTGTTATCATGATAGAGCAAAGCTGCAGGTAGGCAGCGGCCTGGTTTTCCTTGTCTGGAAGTCCGCTACGGATAGCAGACCGGATATAACTTTCAGCCGATTTAATATTATTTTTTTGCATCTGCAGCATTCCCATTTGCAAAAGGCTGGCACCTTCCGCTTCTTTCATGGGCATACCCAGGTCGAGGCCTTTTTTCATATTTGTTTCAGCGCTGGTGTAGTCTTGTTTCATCATAGCTACATTACCTTTAAGGGTAAAGTATACGGAGCGGATAGGTTTATACAACAGGTTAGGATATTGTATGGAGTTCAACACTTTTTCAGCGCCTTCCATGTCACCGTTTTCCATGTATTGCTGGATGAGTCGCATGGGGCCGAAAAAAAAATGTCCGGCGATTAAGATTATTCCGATGAGGTACAATATAAAAGAAGGCCAGAAGCCACTGGTAATGTTAACGATTATAGCAAGAACAAGAACAAGGATACCAACGTAAAGCCTGTATTTTATTAACAGATTATAAAACTTCATAAAAAATTTAAATGGATTGTAAAGATAAGAGCCGCGTTTCAGATTAGAGATTTTAGATTGCGAATTGCCAGAAAACTTTACTTTTGCCGTCCGTAAGGTTTTTTAGTTTTAGCTACTAGCTGACGGCTGAAAGCCGGTAGCTTAACTGGTCCCGTAGTTCAATGGATAGAATAGAAGTTTCCTAAACTTTAGATGTGAGTTCGATTCTCGCCGGGACCACCACTAACATGAAAATCGGCCTGTTAATCAACCTATTGGCTTGCCGGTTTTTTATTGCGGGAATGCCTGCGGGAACTAATATCTACACCAACTTTTATAATTATTCCTAAATCAAGTAAGATGCATGTAAAAATTGAATACAAAACAGAGAGGGATAAGGCGGCCGCAATGATTGCCGAAGATGTTGCTAATGATGTAAAGAAAGTCTTGGTACCTCTAGCAGAAAAGATTGAACAGGAAGGAACAGAGATCACATTAGAGTTTGGAAGCAGCCCGTTTAATATAAAGGTTGGTAATGCTTCTCCTGAACTTGATGAGGAAATCAGGAAGCTGTTAATAGCTTTCGAAGTTTCGCCTTAATCAATTTGAAGCTTTTTTCCATGGCCTCAATTTCATTTAAGAGTTCCAAAGCCCCATCGTAGTTATTAAGTTTTACGCTGTAAACCTTCGTTGTTTTTATAGGCTTCCCCATAATAAATCAATATTTCTTGTTAATCTGTTTCTCAGCCCTTATTTGGACTTGCAATTCTTTTAGTTCCTTATTGCACAATTGGGTTTCTTCCCTTGCAGTTTTATGGTCGATCTCTTTGTTTTCTAATTGACAAAGAGCGTTTGCAAGTCTCACTCGTATATTTTGTAATTTTTCAGCAAAGTCCATAGTAGTTATTTATAATTGTTGGTTACGCTTTCGTTGGCAGTGCGCCGTTCTTTTTTATTCACCACCTTCAAAAAAATCAATTTTATCAATCTTTCCTTTGCTCCTTATAAAACGGTAATACTGAGAAATGATGTCAATGTTATGTAAAGTATGTAGCATTTGTCTCAACACATTTCTTCTCTCATCCTCATCCTCGTCCTCGTCCTCATTTAAGGGGATTAGGGGGGTCTTAATGTTTTCCAACTCTAATGCTTTCATTCTTATATTAAACTCATCCATAGCGTCCTCTATCGTCTTTTCGTCGTTCACATACGACGAGTCTGCCTGTAAATATGTTTTTCTAAAAGCTTTCCTATTAAATCGGACACCATTAACTTCATTTTTCAACGACTCGAAAAGATTGTCGGCTATCGAACCTGCAACTTCGATGTCAGCATATATAATGTCTTCCAGCGGAATGGTAAAGTAATCACATAGTGCAATTAATTGCCTTAGATGAATAACTGAATCAAATGAAAAGCCATCCCTTTCAAATAAATACATATCGATGGGGTCTATTTCCAATATGTCACACAGGTTTTCAATGGATAACCCGATACCATTTCTTAAAAACCTGATGTTTTTTGCAGTGTATTCCTGAGGATTATTCATAGTTAAGATTTTTTTGGTATGGCCCCGTTCTTCTTTTCCCATTTGGAGATATAATCCCCTAGGGCCTCATTAATAATATCGGTTTGGGTTTTTTCATCAGTAAATGAAATGAATTTTAAAGCCCTCATGAAATGCTTATTCATAAACAGAGAGGTTTTTTCTTTTTCTTCACCTGGTGAATATTTCTTTGTCATTGTGTAAAGGTAGTTGTATTTAGGAATATGCGAATATTTAACGAAATAAAGATTTATTGAAAAATATTTGGAATATATCTTGAAAAGACAGTACCTTCGAATTGACAAAAGAAAAGGTCGCCTCCCAGTGGAAAGTTTGGCGGCCTTTCTTGAAAGATTATAAATCCAACAATGCGAAATTATGCAATCTCCTTCACATGGACCTACTTCACATGGTCCCGGTACCGCAACGGTATCACAATCGACTAAAGTTTTTATTGAAGAGTTCGGCGACAAGATCCGGGTGGACAACCTGACCTACTTAGAATGTGTAATTGCCCACAATCGGGGTGTTACATTCAAGTGGATCCGGGATGTTGACAACATTTCATACAAAATCTTTTTAAAGGACCAGGACTTCACACAGTAAGCCCGTTATTAATCCCTACCACTTATTAAAACAATAGAGCCCGACCAGTTCGCAGCTGATCAGGCTTTGATTACCAAACAAGTTTGATAACAATTCAATCGCAAATTATGTCAAAGAAGACAAAGGTGCAATCCCTTGCACCAGTAAGAAAGAAAAAATCTACAGGGACACAGTCAAAAGCATCCCCTAAATCCAGCGTTTACGATCCTGTGTCAATTAGTAAATGGGTGAATCATAATACTGATCATTTCATAATCTATCCAACTTCCAGCGGTTACCATTTCGCACTGTTTTGCAAGATTGAAAAAACAGATCCATTTGAAATCATTGCAGTGAGCCCGAAGACTTATAAATTAAAATCGGAAGCTGTCAGAGCCATGAAGATAATGCTTCATACCCTTGGAGGTTCTTCCATGTCAGACAGTTACATTTTTGCTTTTGATCACAAAGGCGAGAAAATAAGCCTGAAGATTCAGTATGATGTAAAGAAGCTGCTATAAACTGTAATTTTCTAATTAATTACCCACCATTTAATTTAATTCACATGTCGAAAAGAAATAAAATTGCCCAGGCAATAGAAGAGGCCTATGCCAACGAGGCAAAGAAACACGCTTTTAATGTTGAAGACGGAATCAACCCGATCAATGATATGAGCATGGACACTGGTATTGAGCTGGCTTACCTGTTTTCAAAATATAATACTGATTGTGATCCAATGACAGACTGGTCAAGCAAGATGTATGATTTCGAATTTTTAATTAAAGACCTGTTGGTCTTAATAGGCAAGCCAGGTGTGTTGAAAAAACTACACCCGAGCACACAAAAGAAAGCATCATTTCATTTAATGAAGCTGCTTACTTTCTTTCAAAGTTTAAATGATAAAGACACTACCTGCGACTGGCTTACCTGGTTAATGTATGATCAGTTTAATGGTGATAAAGATCACAACCAGGCCGATCAGGATGCCATATTAAGGAATCTACATGTTAACCAGTAAAAACCACAACATGCCAACAACAACAAGCCAGGCACCTGCCGCCACCGATAACCGCACTCTGCTGGAAGCTTATTCTTTCTTCTTCAATCACCTGGTTGACTTTGCCGGCACCGACCTATTCGGCGAATACACACCGGAATACAGAAGGGAGTTTTTGCATGACTACCGCAAGTTTGCTGAATCTGTTTTCGATCATTACTTATTAAAATCAATAGCTAATCATGAATATTTGTAAAACTTGCAACCATAAATCAACGTGTGCCCTGTACTCCCTTCCTGAAGTTCAACAGCGTTTGGCCTGTCCACGTTTGAATCTTGAGCAGCCACATAAAACGGAGGTAATATCGAAAGGCCATCCGGGTCACCGTTACAAACTTCTTCAATTTCTTAAACGCCATTTAAACTAATAGCTATGCAACACAAATTCAATCCCTTTTCAGATCCGGCACCAACAGGTAACACCACCGGTGAAAGCTTTCAGCCCTTCGATATGAAGCTGTATGATCACCTGCAGCAAGGAAACACAATCAACTTTGTACAGGCCCAGGCAATGGGTATTCCACATCTTGACAGGCGCATTGCTGAATTAAAGAAGTCAATGACCATTCATTCCAGGTTCATCCGGATACATAACACCAGGTGCCAGGAATACAGTCTGCAGCCGTTTGTATAATTTTTTTATTTTCAGTTTTTCAAGGATAATAGATCCGAAGCTGAGTCTTTTTTAAAGAACACCGGGTCTGTACCTCTACTTACCCGGCTTATTAAACTTACCGTCATGCCGAATATATTAACCAAGGACCAACAGAACGAAGTATCAAGACTTAAGCACCTGGCAAGGGTACTGAATGATTTTGTATTTGTTATTGAGAATGATCAGGAACCTGCATTGAATATTCAGGAAGCGGTCAAAGCTATTGAGTACTACCTTAATAAATTTCAAAAACATCCACGCATGAAACAAGAAACACCAGCCACAACAAAACCCGGGGCAATAGCCGAAACGGCTAAAGTCAAAAAACAGCGTAGAAATTTAAGACAAGAGAGAAGAGAAGCAGCGAGACAATGGTTTATGAAACACACTTGATAAATGAGCCCACGCTTCCCGACAACTTCCTTAATTTGCCACCCATGGATTCAATCAACGATCTATACGGAGCATTCAGTGTTCAATTCAAGATGGATGACCAACCCTGGCTAATTCATATCATCCCGGAGATGGCTCCTGCCACGGTCGGCTTAAAGCCCCTGGGCAGCTATTTCATTTACCTTGTCCATCCGGAGCGCGGATCTGTAACGTTCATCATTGAGCAGGATGAAAAGGATAACTGGATATGCAGCCGGTTGCCGCCTTTTATAGATCCAATTATGGTAACTTGGATAGGGAAAACAATTACAGAAAGTAAGGAAGAAAGTTAAACTAAGTTCCCACAGCTGTTCCCGCAATTGATAAAAAGCCTTGCGTGGTCTAACACCAGCAAGGCTTTTACTATTTAAACAGTAGTCTGCTCCCGACTTATTCAGGCAATTCGCCGAATATTTTTTTCATGTCTTCAATGATTAGAGTGTAATCAATATCATCACTGGGAAGCTTTTGAATAGTCGGCCGGTTTTCGAGTTTCGATTTGGCTCCATTCACTAGACCGACCGATTGCCTGATGAAATTTAATTCATCCTGATAATTATTTCTCGCATCAATCCTTTCCTCGGGAAAAATCTCACTCTTGATTTCTCCGAGCTCGCTTTTTACGATCGATTTAAGCGATCCCATTTTAACCCTGGCGCCCAGGGCAATAAACTCCGGCCTCTTATCCTGGGTAGGGCTTTTTTCAAGCTTTTTGTAAATGTGGTCATAAAGCCAATCATCAACGTATTTGATAAAGGGGGCTTCCCTGGTAGCTTTATTGAGCCTGGCCAGCTCGGCGTCCGTCTCCCGCTTTTTTTGGAGCTCTAAGGTACCCAGTTCTTGGAACATGGGCGGCATTGTAGTTGCTTGGTGCATCTTGATTTAAATTTATTGTTTTATAAAAAAGTTTCAGGAATATTTTGTGAGGTCGATGTCATCTTCTGAAGTTGCGATCGGGTATCCACTATCAATGCCGTGAATAACAAAAGTGTTGGTTCGATGAGCATTTTCTACAAAGTCACTATACTCTTTAAGACTAAACACTTTTCCGTCCAGTGTTCTTACAAACCGATCAGGTTCATCATAGCGTTGCCTGAAGAATAAAACCCTTACAGGTAAAAAGTCATTGAGGCTCTTTGTGCCGGCAGCAATACCCTTAAGTAGGTCAATTTTCTCCTGCCGGCTTAATTTATTGATGTCAAACATGGTTAGATTATTTGCCTGAATAATTTTCAAAGATTACTGTATGCAGGTTTCCTTTGCCGTTATGCCTGGTAGGAAACTCAGCCTCTCTCAAAGTCTTCCCAGTTTGCGTATTGACATACATTCCGGATTCATGGCTCCAAAACTCAACGCTGTGAGCCCTGAGCTCGTTCACGAACCTGGTACCATCACAGATACCTTTTAACAGCCTGATCTTTTCTTCTCTGGTCATAGAAAACTATTGATTGTTATTTTATAGCCTTGGCAAATGTTCCTTTCCGCTTCGGACTGGGAGATGCATTTGATTTGTTGTTTGATTCTTCGCCCAGTTCTTTGTCAATGAGGTTTGAATATCTGTCAAGATGAGTATTCAGCTCAGTATCACTCATGGAATTAAAGTCAAGCATTTTGTTACCGGGAAGAACAATACCCGTGTTTCCTATCTGGCACCCGAGGACAATGCCCATTTGAATACCAGTTAAGAATTGGAGCTTTTCTGTCCTGTTACTTGATGGTTTGGCTACTGTATTTTGGCTTTCATCTCCCCAGGTATAATTTTTAAACTTAGGTGACTCTGGTTTGCTGAATGAGCCAAGGCTTTGCCTGGCTGCGTGGTTGTTGTTTTGTGACATTTTGAATTTAATTTATAGTTCTAAAAAACATTGAGTTGATCTTACTCTTCCTGTCCGTTTGCTGCTTTCATTAACCGGTCAACAATTTCAGATAGGTTTTCATCTGACATCTGATCAAAGTTCATAAGCTCCATGGTTGTTGATTGAAGCTTAGGGACCACATAGGGCAATACGTCTGCATAAAACTTCAGTCTGTCACGTCTTGAAAGCTTCCTACTCTTGAAGTCTTTTTGTACGGTCTCGAAGTTTGCAGCCAGGAATGCAGCAATTGTTTCCCTAAGCTCTTCGCCTACCTTATTTTTTGCGCCCTTTGGTCTGCCGGCCGGGTTGTTTGTCTGGCCTTTTTTAAGTCCCATCTCTTTGTTATTTTTTGTTGTTTACAAAATTTAGAGCGATCCTATATTGCCTTGTCGCACTGATTTCTTTTGCGCATCGGTAACGGCCTTTGTATCTAAATGGACAGAGATTTTATCAATCCGCCCATTAATTGCCCGGGTTTGATCCTGCATTGTTTTATTCTGTTCCTTGATTAATTCAGATTGTTCTTTAATAACATCAAGCAGCTGATTGCCGGCCGGGACTGATCCCTGGTTTGAGGGAATAAAAATGGGTGCTTGCAATGACTCGCCAAGCCCTCCGCCCCAGGCGAATTTCTTTAATACAGCACCGGGTGCAAATGCTTTTCCGCCTCCCAGCTGATTAAGAGCAGATGCAATTTGAGTGTGGGTTCCACTGATAGTATAAGGTTTGTTTGCAGGGGCATTTTTAGTCCGGATGATATTAAGTTCATCGATCTCATCTTCGTACACCCTCCCTTTCCATAAAAACGGATTACCACCATTTGCATGCGAACGGCCTTTGACAATCCCGCCCCTGGTTGTTGTCAGATCTGGATTACCGCCATATTCATACGTAGCAGCATTGATTCTAGCCAAGTTTAAAGTATACGTTCCTAACGCGAGTCCAGCTTGTATGGCGTAGCTAATAGCACCGGCAGCGCCCAGTGTGGCTATATTTAACGGGTTTATGGAAAAGGCGATCACTGCAAGGTTGGAAAGCTGTATAGCAAGGTTTATTGCTGCCTGCGCTCTTTGCGCTTTTTTATTTTTCTCAAAAGCCTCTCTGTCCAGCTTGTCTTTTTTTGCTGCGTACTGCCTGTCAAGCGAATCTTTTTCAGCCTGACTCTGGGCATGATCCTTTGCAACAGACAATTCCTGGTCCAGCCTCTTTTGATTAAGCTTGACACTTGCCTCGATGCGGTTTCTTTCATTGTTGAAATAGTTATCCATTGCACCGGAAGCAGCATTAAAAGCAGCGGTTATGGTTTCACCCAAAACTTTTGCCTTATCGCTACCTGCAGCAAAACCGAACAGGTTGCTTAACCCGGTTTCAAGCAGATTTTTAAATGAAGTAATATGTACTTTACCGTCCTCGATGGCATTATTAAGTTTAACCTGGCCGTCAACTGCTGTATTATAGATATCGCTAAACTCCTTAGCAGTAATTTTTCCACCCTGGAGTAATTTTAAGGCTTCATCTACCTTACTGTTTGCACCGTTAGCCTCCTTTGTAGAAACTTCCACGGTTTCCACTTTAGTTAAAATTGTAATTGCAGAGCCTTTATCATTTTTAGTATTATTGGATTTGAGAATATCTTCTTTAAGCTTTGCATATTTAAGCTTCACTAAAGCGACTTCCTTCTCAGTGTTTTTATCAATATCCTTCAGGGATGAAATGGCTAAAGACAATTTATCAGCGTTTATCTGTGCCTGTGTTTTAAGGATGGCATCACCGGCTTCAATTTGATTCTTTAGTGATTTCGCACCCATGGATTTTTCAAGGCTATCCAGCTGACTGGCATAAAGAAGCTGGGCATTTAATACTTTTGTATCGGCATCAAGCTTGGCTTGAGCTCGTTGCCCTTCTGTTGAGGTAGGATCATCTTGAACTGCTTTGCTGAAAGCTTCAGCTTGCTTAATAGCCTGGTTCAGGCTGTCTTTGTAGCCTCTTTCTGTCAGGTCAAATATTTTGTTGTTTGTTTCTTCTGCCGAATTTATTTTTTCAAGCTTCAGCTCAGCGATAATTTTATTTTCCTCAGCATTCTTACCCTTGATAAATGCCAGCTTCTTGTTGATGGCTCTTTCATTGATGGCCTGAATTTCGTCCAGGTAATCAATTTCATCCCCTTCCCGGAAACCAAACTCCCTGTTAATTTCGGCTCTTGTTAATTTCACTCCCGCAATCAATAGATCCCGTTCAGCATCAATTTCCTTTACTGCATCTTTTTGGGCTCCGGATAAACGGGAGGCAGCAATAGGTTTAACCTTTTTTCCGTCATCCCCGGTAACAACTGCACCGATGATTTTATCAACAGTAGTTTGCCCTGTCTTTAAATTTGTTGTTACCTGCCCGTAAAGGTTTTTCAGTTCATTATTGTTATCCTCGATCTCAGTGTTAAGGTCCCTGATTTGTTGGCCCACAGTCCCGCTTCCTATACCAATTCTAGAGCCTACATTTTTAAGGAAAGCGCCGCCGCCTGTTTCATTACCAACATTAAACTTTTGCTGAAGGCCTGCTCTTTGGGTGGAAAGCTGCAGGGCCTTCTTTTCTTTTTCAGCAGCCAGATCATTAACAGCTTTAGCTTTCGCGGTTTCCTTGAGCTTATCAATGTAACCAGTAAGAAGATCAGTTCCTTCCTTAGTGGCCAGGTTCTCTAATGTTAAGTTTTTCAGGTACCCATCGGATGAACGCTTTACCTCGTCAAGCGCTTTCTGCCGAACCTCAAGTTTAAGGTTATTGTCCTGGGCAACGGTTGTAAGTATCTTCAGCCTTGAGATTTGTTCGCCCGTGGATTCTGCAACCCTTTTTTCAATTTCAAGGTTGTTACGGTCCTGGGCAGCTTTTTCTTTTAGTTTTTGAACGTTCTTATCAACTTCAAGAGTATTTTCCTTTGAACGATTACTCATTAAAAGGAATGCTCCTCCAAGCAGGGCAATGCTTCTTATCACAATACCAATGGGACCGGATAAAACAGTAACGGCCGTGTTAAAAATCGTGGTGGCAATGGTTGCCAAAGTGATCTGCCCTGTTAAAACTCCTTTTGCAAAAGCAAGGGCAGATGTAGCTGCTGTGGCAATGGCCTTTGCGGCTGCGTCCCGGTAATCAAAGACAATTGATAATGCTTTAGCACCATTTTCAAGTGCAGTCGCGGACAATAACAGCAGTTTGGAAGCCTGCAGTCTAAGGGTATTAGCAATCAGCAATCCGATGCCACCGGCCACCAGCCCGAAAGGTATGGCAGTGAAAGCTTTGATTAAATAAAGCACCGCGTTTGCTGCGCCAACAAGAAATTCCTGAAACCTCTTATCGGTTCCAATATCTGTAAACTTCTTTCTTATCTTTTCCAGCGTTGCGGCAAAAGTTCGATTCTTATCTGCTGCAGATGAAATGATAGAGGTTGTATCTCTAACGGCCTCGCCGGTAATAGCTATTTTGCCTCTGAAAAAATCCGCATTGGTGCCTAATGCTGTAAACACACCGGCTACCCTGGTGCCATCGATACCAGCCACCTTGAGGCCTTTTGCGAATTCCTCGAACGATGCTTTATCTTTTGATAGCCCTTCAGCTACAGCTATAAATGCCTCCTGTGGTGACTCGGCCAGGAGTTTTTTAAATTCAAGAAGGGGCTTACCAGCAATTTTTGCAAACTTTTCTGAATTTGCGCCTATTTTATTAAAGATCTGGATTGTCGCCGTTCCCGATACTTCAGCTGTTTGTCCCAGCTCCTGGAAGCCAGCTCCAAGGCCCAGTACCGCCGGGAGCGAAAGGCCCACTGCTTTGGCTATAGCTCCAACTCGGGAAGCATAATCCGTTAAGAACTCGGCACTAGCGGTACCTGCTTTATCAAGTTGAACGATTGCATTACCGGTTTTAAGTAATGCGTCCTCTGATACCTCACCAGCTTTACCAAATACGTTGTTCAATTTTATCAGGGACTCTGTAAGCACCTCTGTATTGCCAAGGGAACTGCCAAATACTAGTTTAAGTTTATCAACTGCAGCAACTACCCCCAAAATGTTTTCCCGGGTTACGCCGGCCTTTGCTGCTATATTGGCCGTGTCGACTAGTTCGGTTATGCTGGTTCTTGTATCAAGTTTTTTCAGCTCCTCTACAAGCCCAGCAGCGGCTTTTGTAGAGGTATCTAGATTTCTTGAAAGGTCTACAGCACTATCCGACAATTCAGCGTTCACCGCTACAGCTTTTTGTATACCCTGGAATACTGCCTGAAAGCCAACATAACTTAAAACAAGCTGGGCAATCTGCCCTTTAGCATTTTTAAAGCCGTTGGCTATGCTGGTTGTAATTTGATTGCCGATATCCCCGGCACCCCGGAGTTCTGTTTTTAAGTGGCCAACCTGTTCATTCAATAAAATTGCTTCCTTTCGGTTTGCAATTAGTTCCCTTTCCAGAACATCAAAGCCGCCAGCCCCGGTGGCTTTTAATTCAGACAAGTCTTGTTTTATTTTATTAAAAGAGGCGTCAAGTTCTTGTAGCCTTGCACTTGCTTTAGTCACCTGGCCCCCGATAAGATCACCCAGGCCCATCTTCTTAAAAGCCTGCACAATGCCGGTCGTGTACTCTCCTACCAGGGTACCATCCTTTTGGAACTGCCGGCGAAAGGCTTGTTCGGTAGAGGATAACTCTTTCAGCTTTGCAATCGCCTGATCATAGGTCAGTGTGTTTCCCTGAAACTCAATTACGCTGGAAGCATTGGCCGGTTTCACCAATGCATACAGTGCAGCTCGAGCTTTAGCAACTGCCGCATAGCTACCGGCTTCGGCCTTGTTGCCTTCCGTTGCAAGCTTTTGCTGGGTGATTTCTTGCTGCTTAATAAGCATGGCAGCCTTAGCCTCGTTGCTTTTTTGCTTGATCTGCGTTTTGAGTTCAATCTCCTGGGCAATGACTTCCTGGTAAGCTTGCTTTTTAGCCTTCATGTCATCACTATCCTCTTTGCTGGCCTTGAGCCCTTCCTGCATGGATTTATTAAGGTCTCGCTTTGCAACTTTTATTTTCTCAAATGCATCAACCAGGGTGTTGAGCTGGCCTATCAGAGAATCATATCCCAGGGAGCGGAGCTCATAAATTTTAACTAACTTTTCTTCCGACATTTTAGAAGGCTTTAATTTAAATTGAAATCGTTATAATTACTTAGTTGAGATTGTTTAGGTAAATGAATCGGTCACGCCTCATTTGTATCCTGGCTTGCCGTTCCCGTTTCTCCTGGCTTTCTTTTATTATTTTAATATCGGCGCGGATCCGGGCATTACTTTGTTGAAGTGCTTCAATCCTGGCATCAAAAGAGTTATGTAAATTTTGGGTTACTGCTTTTGTTACATTGGCTTCGATCTGCAGCAAAGTATTTGACTGTCTTATAGCGGATCCTCTATCAGCCTGATCGGGCAATTTATTGGCGCCGACTATAAACATGATTATTTTGAAAATGAGTGCGTTCATTATTTTTGTTCCCGCTGTTGTTACTGCCAGCGGCTTTTATTTTTATTTTATACACGGATCAATATTTTTTCTTAGTCCTATGGGGACTATCTACGGCTATCACCAGGTAGAGGGACCAGGTTAAACATCTCTTCCATCCGACTTGCTCCGTTGGTGCCATACTTCGCTTCGAACTCACTCCATTTGTAATTCATGCTTATATGAAAGCGCCAGAACAAATTTTCATCCCGATGCTCATCATAGATGTTATTAACGATCATTGAAGAAATTAGCCTCCGATTGCCCATGTGCATAACCTCTTGCTCATCTCCGAAGTCATCAAAATGTATCCCGTAAAAATCCTGGTAAAAGTTGCTGGCATTGTTTGGCGCTGGCAATAACCACATAAATTTTTCTACATGATCAAGCCCATATTTTTCATATTCTTTACACATAGCCTTGGTGCTTTTTTTAGCGTAGCAGCCTCTTTTATTCCACATAAAACAATCAAGCAGGGTGGTTTTTCCATTTCCCCGAATAGGACTTAGCAAGCAGATCCCTTTTTTTAATGAGTACTTCTTTCCGAAATAATCTTTTTGCTCAAAGCGTTTATCGTTGCTGAAGTACATGGCCAAAAGGTCAAATACTTCTTTGTTTTTTTCATCCACTACGAAATCAAAGCCCCTTTGATTTCCGATGTCCTTTCCCCTGGAATAAGCAAAATTTGCACACTCTTCAAAGGTCCACATGCTTTTAATGGATTCCTTACGGCGTAAACTTTCAGCTTCTTTCTCTTCTTCAGCCAGTTTTAATGCCTTTTTCTTGTAAGCGTCAAGCAATGAATAAGCCTCATCTTCATCAGTGAGAGGTATGTACTTGTATTGATCCCTAACTTTTGCAGTCGTTAATTTCTCACCTTCTTCCCCAGTTTTCAGTAATATCAACTGTGGCAGGCTCAACACTTGGCCGATGTTTTTGATTTGACTTGAAGTTTGTTCCATTATTATTCGGGTTTACGATCGCATCAAAATTTGATGCAAGTATATTTAATAGAAATTTTTTATTAAGCCATTCATCCTGGTAAGCCTTAGTTAAAAAGTTTGAAAAGTATTTAACAGCGGTTTCCTCTGTCCATTCAACACTTTTTTGTTTTGAAACACCCTCCAGGCCTATAATGATTTTTTTTAATGCTTTAGTTGATTGTCCGTCAAACGTTGGGTTGAGGGAAAATCTTGATTTGTAAAATGTAAACCAAGTATCAACTATAATTTTCCAATACAAAATATTTTCACTTTCATTAACCGGCTTTTTGCCGGAATGAGATTTAGATATGTTTATTGTCTTATGTTTATTTGTCTTATGTTTATTAATGGGTGCTGTTAGTGGTGTCGTTGTGGTGCTGTTAGTGGTGCTGGTACTGGTGTCATTTGGCACCGCTATTTCATTAGTTGTGGTGCTGTTAGTGGTGCTATTTAGTACCGCTACTCCGAGACTAAAGCGAGCCATTTGAAAAGCATTTTTACCAGGAATCATTTTAATCAGATGGTTATGAATTAGCCATTCTCTGCTTTCCAGATAAACCCTTTTTCCAAAACGGCATTTATTAACAAGATATTCGTAGGGGAGACTGGTGGGAGCCCACTTATTACGGTTGATACTATCAATGATGGCAAAAAACAGAAGCGCATGCGTAGCTTTATATCCATCCATGTATGGTATGTTATCCCATGACCAATTGATCATTTTTATATAATTAGGGCCTTCATTCAGGGCAAACGCATCTAAATTTTGAGTTGAGCAAGTAGCCGTTCTAAATACTGGTCATCCCAACCTGCCATTTTTCGTTTTCGTTTCATGCTTGCTTTTACTGTAGTATCTTTTTTGAGTATATTCA
>JAABUN010001889.1_pt1 | contig 41520 bp, 33 predicted proteins | sample 5559311 | NCBI WGS metagenome assembly JAABUN01 (sample SAMN10711877, study PRJNA513370) | rock metagenome | isolation source: Antarctica rocks | place: Antarctica: Victoria Land, Siegfried Peak sud
GCCAGCACAATAGCTTCTTTGACCTCTACGCTCCACGTCTTACGTTGCTTGCCCATTGTCTTCCTCCAAGTTCTTCAACCCTCGCATAGTTTGGGTCTCGTTTGGAAGAGATTCTTGGAGCATTACCAGTATCAATGGCTTAAACCTCAAGATTACGCTTCTGAAGAAAGCCTCTTTTACCTCATTACACAAATTCTCGCTGCTGTAGGACGTGACCTTACAATCAATCTCGCAAGCCCTGAGGTTAGCTTAAACTAATTGTGGTGAGGTACTTATCTCAATATAAGTTACCCCGCAAACTGTCGCCGCCTGGGTGGTTCCTTGTCATCTTCTAACATTGTGGACTACTATAACTTCTCAAATTCCACAAGTAACCGCCAGCACCTCGGTTGGTTGATTGGTGACGACTACCATCCCGACTCTACCAAGGCAAACCTTTCCTACGAGCTTGAACTTCAGCAACTAAGTGGTGGTACGTGGAAAGTACTCACGTCTACCTCTTCAAGCGAGGGAGGTTATGTGTCTATAAACCGTTATCTCAACGCGGGTTCCTACCGTTGGGCCTTTAGGCATGTAAGCGGTCAGGGTTTCTACGACTTCTACCGAACATATAAGCCCTAGCTCACTAATCAATGTAGCGCCAGCATTTAAGAGGGAACCCGAACGGAAGACTCAGCTAGTGAGGGCGCGTCCTAATATAGGCGCGCCCTCTTGAAATGAGCCTCTCCATCTTTTGTTGTTCATGTGAGGCAGCACTAGACAAGACCGCTGTGAATGAGCGGGAAACCTAAAGACCTTCTCAGGGTCTCCCTCCAGGCGATAATGAATAGGGAAACCTTTGACGCCTTCAATCCGCTGCACTACCGAAACCTCACTAGGACCTCCAAAGTCTACACCAGGCACATAGTACAGGCGGACGACTGCATGAGCATCTTCGGTAAATGCTGCTTTCCCCTTGTAGCTGTATGGTTCGTCAACACGAATAAGTTTGCCACTAACAAGTAAGTTAGCATTTGGCTTCATAGGCTCGGCAGGTTGTTGGGAGCCTACGAAGCCATTCAAAAGAAAAGTGGAAAGTACTATCCCTACAGGCCATTTCCGGATGTTCATAACGATTCCTCCCAACATAAAGTGAAATCTTCAGCCCATTGTAGATCATCCCCGTCTCGGAAATTTGTTGTACGAACCAAAGCTAACACTGGCTTGATAAAGAAATGCGTCCGCAGCTTAGAAAGATTGGCGTCATGACAAGCCAAAGCGTGGCGAGCTTGACGTTCTTTTTTGGAAAACGGTATGCTGAACACGGCTATCACATACCAGCTGAACTGTTTTGCCGACAAAAAACGTTGCTAGAGTGCTGTGCTGCAACGCGTTACGAAAGGAAAATGATGAACGTACCCGACATCACCCTGAACGACGGTCACACCATTCCCCAACTCGGCTTCGGTGTTTTTCAGATTAAGCCCGCAGATATGGCCGAGTCCGTAGGTAAAGCGCTTGCCACAGGCTACCGGCACATCGACACCGCCGAAATGTACGGCAATGAAAAAGAGGTCGGTGAGGCGGTACGCGCCGCGGGCTTAAACCGCAAAGACGTTTTTATTACCAGCAAACTCAACAACGGCTTTCACCGTCCGGACGACGCAAAAAAAGCCTTCGACAAGACGCTTTCCGAACTCGAGTTCGACTACGTCGATCTGTTTTTAATTCACTGGCCGCTGCCGACCAAATATGATGGTGACTACGTTTCGACGTGGCGGACGCTCGAGGGTTTTCACAAAGATGGTCGCGCCAAATCTATCGGGGTGTCGAACTTTCAAGTCGAGCATCTCGAGCGTTTGGCCAGAGAAACCGAGACCGTACCCGCCGTTAATCAGATCGAGGTTCACCCCTACTTCACCAACGACGCGGTGCGCCGGTACGGTCAGGAACACGGTATCGCTACCGAAGCGTGGTCGCCGATTGCCCAGGGCGAAGTTTTGGACGACGCCACCATCACCCAGATCGCTGAAAAGGTCGGCAAGACGCCTGCCCAGGTCGTTTTACGCTGGCACGTCCAACGCGGCGACGTCGTTTTCCCCAAATCGTCTACACCTTCACGGATTGAAGAGAACTTCCAGATTTTCGACTTCGAGTTGGGCGCTGCCGACGTAGCCAAGATTACGGCGCTCGACCGGGGCGAAGCCGGTCGTACCGGGCCGAACCCGGACGTGTTCGACCACATCCCTGATTGATTTAGCCGCCACTATTTTGGGTCACTCGGAGCAAAACCGAGTGGCCTTTTCGTTGCTTGGTGTAGAGGTTATGCAGGGGATGTAGAGATTGCCAGGTGGTGCCAAGCTACGCAATCGCGTCGAAAACCGGCAACGCCAACCGCTCCTCGTCCGTTTCACTCTCACCCGGATGCCCCGCCGGATACGAACCGTCGAAACACGCCAGGCACGTCGTCTCGAGGCCGATAGCCTTTGCCAGACCCGGTTCGGAGATGTAGGCGAGCGAGTCCGCGCCGATACGCGCGCGAATCTCTTCGGTGCTCATCGTGGCGGCGGCGAGTTCTTTGCGCGCCGCCGTGTCGATACCGTAGTAACACGGATAGCGAATCGGCGGCGACGATACCCGAAAATGTACCTCGGTTGCGCCCGCGCTCCGCAAAAGCTGCACGATATGCCCGGAGGTGGTGCCGCGTACGATAGAATCGTCGACCAGCACGACGCGTTTGCCGCGCACTGCGCCGGTCGGGGCAAGTTTGAGCAAGACCTTGAGTTTGCGTAAATCCTGCGTCGGGTTGATAAAAGTTCGGCCCGCGTACGGCGACTTGTAGAGTCCGATGTCGTAGGGGATGCCCGACGCTCTAGCGTATCCGACCGCCGCCGTCAGGCCCGACTCCGGAACACCCACCACCACGTCGGCGTCAGTGGGGGCTTCTTCAGCCAAGACCTCACCCATCCGCAGCCTCGAGGCGTGAACATCTACCCCGTCGAGCACAGAGTCGCCACGCGCGAAATAAATCCATTCAAAGGCGCAGGGGGTGGGTTTAGGGGTGAGAACCTGCCTCGAGTGAAGCCCCGAATCGTCGGCGACGACCAGCTCACCGGGCCGCACATCGCGCAAAAAGGTCGCGCCGGTCACGTGCAGCGCCGAGGGTTCCGACGCGAACACATAACCGCCGTTCAACTCACCGATCACCAGGGGCCGGACGCCGTTGCCGTCGCGGAGACCCAGAATCTTGCGCCGGTCCATGATTACCACCGCAAAACCACCCTCGAACTCATGCATCACCTGCGCGGTGGCGTCCTCTAGAGAGAGGCGGCTGTACCGGGCGATCAGGTTGATCATCACCTCGGTGTCGTTGGTAGTATTGAAAACCGCGCCCTCGTCGAGCATCTTTTGCCGCATGGTGCGGGCGTTCGTAAAGTTGCCGTTATGCGCCAGCGCCAGGATGCCCTTATTCGAGCGGACGGTCAGCGGTTGCGCGTTAAAGCGCAGCGACGCGCCGGTGGTGGCGTAGCGGGTATGACCCAGACCGACCCGCAAACCCGGACGCCGCAGGGTTGCGAGTCGCGCCTCGCTAAAAACCTCGGCGACGAGTCCCATGTCCTTTTCGATGACCAAATCCTGCCCGTCCGAAACGGCGATACCGCACGATTCCTGCCCACGGTGTTGCAGAGCGAAGATGCCCAAATGACAGAGGCGCGCAACGTCGGCGGGTTCGGGTTGATAGACCGCGAAGACGCCGCACTCTTCATGGGGTTTGTCGTCCCGGAATTTGTCGTCAGGGTCGTCCAGGTGAAATTCGGTGGGCTGGGTCATGGGTTATCTATCCCTCGAGGGCGTCGCGTAGCGGGGACTCGAAAGCGTGGCGGAGGTCGGCTAGAGAAACGTTCACAGTGGTGTCGGGAGCGGTAAGGGTCAGGGTGAGGCCCTCGCCTCCGGTTTCACCGACGGCCTGTACCGGCAGCTCGTACGCGCGCAGATGCTCGAGCACGGCGTCGGTTTGGGCGGCGGGTACAGCTAGCAGCACTCTCGAGGCCGCTTCACCGAACAACAGCGCGTCGGGGCGCAACGCGTCGCCGAGGGTCACTGTAGCACCCCGGTCGCCCGAGAGCGCCATTTCAGCGAGCGCGACCGCCAGACCGCCGTCCGACACGTCGTGGGCGGTGTCGCATAGACCTGCCTGGATGAGACTCGAGACCCCCTCGACGAGCGCCCGCGCCCGCGCCAGCTCGAGGCGTGGCGGTCGCCCGACCGTCAACCTGTGAACCTGCGCCAGATATTCCGACGCGCCGAGTTCGTCGGTGTTGTCGCCGACGAGCAGCACCACGTCGCCGTCACGCTTAAAGCCGGTCGTCGCGTATCTGCTCACGTCGGGCAGCACCCCGACCATCCCGACCGTCAGCGTGGGATAGACGGCCCTGACGCCGGTTTCGGTTCGGTACTGGTTATACAAGCTGACGTTGCCCCCCGTCACCGGCGTCGAGAGCGCCAGACACGCCGCCGCGAGACCGTCGACCGACCTCGACATCTGGTAGTACACATCACTACGGGTCGGATTGCCGAAGTTCAGGTTGTTGGTGATCGCCAGCGGCGTCGCGCCGACGCACGCGAGGTTGCGCGCCGCCTCCGCGACTGCGTGCTGCGCGCCGAGTTCGGGGTCTAGAAAGCCGTAACGCGGGGTGCAGTCGGTCGTCGCCGCGACGCCGCGCTCTGAGCCCTTGACGCGCAGCACCGCCGCGTCCGCCTCTCCCGGCAAGACCACCGTGTTGGTCATCACCTGATGGTCGTAACGCCGGAAGATGGCCCGTTTGGAAGCGATGGTGGGGCTCGAGAGCAGCGTCAGCAGCGCCGCACTCAGATCGGGTACGGGTACGTCGATGGGTGTTTCACGGGCCGCACGAATTTCGGGGGCTTCAATTCCTTCACGCGTATAGGTCGGCGCTTCGTTGAGAGCTGCCACGGGCATCTCCCCTACCACGCGCCCTTCCTCGAGCAGCCGGAAAAACCTGTGCGGGGCCACCTCACCGACTTCTACGGCGTCGAGCTCCCACCTTTCCAGCAGCGCCAGCAGCTCCGCTTCACACCCCGGTTTGGCGCTCAAGACCATCCGCTCCTGCGATTCGGAGAGCATCACCTCGAGGGCGCTCATCTCCACCTCGCGGCGCGGCACCCTGTCCACCCACAGGTCGACGCCCCGGCCCGCGCGGTATGCCATCTCCGCCACGCTGCTCGTCAGACCCGCCGCGCCCATATCCTGCACGCCGATAACTAGACCGGCTTCGATGGCTTCCAGGCACGCCTCCAAGAGAAGCTTCTCCATAAACGGGTCGCCGACCTGCACCGCCGGACGGTCCGCGTCGCTCGTTTCTGAGAGTTCCGCCGAGGCGAAGACCGCGCCGCCGAGACCGTCGCGCCCGGTTTTAGAACCCACGTAGATAAGGCGGTTGCCGACCTCACCGACCGTTCCGGACTGAAGCGCCTCGTGCCGCATCAGCCCCAGCGCCATGACGTTTACGAGCGGGTTTTCGGCGTAGCACGCGCTGAAGGTGACTTCGCCGCCAACTGTCGGTACGCCGATAGCGTTGCCGTAGTGGGCGATACCCTCCACCACGCCGTTTAGGAGGTAGCGCGTACGCGGGTCGCTCAGCTCACCGAACCGCAGCGAGTCGAGCACTGCGAAAGGCCGCGCGCCCATCGCAAAGATGTCGCGCAAGATGCCGCCGACGCCGGTCGCCGCGCCCTGCACAGGTTCGACCGCCGACGGGTGGTTGTGCGACTCCATCTTAAAAGCGACCGCGAAACCGTCACCAATATCGACGACCCCGGCGTTTTCACCCGGCCCTTGCAACACGCTCGCCCCCGTCGTCGGCAGACGTTTTAAGAGGGGACGTGAGTTTTTGTAGCCGCAGTGCTCGCTCCAGAGCGCGCCGAACATGGCGGTCTCGAGCGCGTTCGGTTCGCGGCCCAGGTGCGTCACGACCTGCGTAAACTCGTCGCTCGACAACCCAAAGGTGGCGGCCTGGTCGCGAAGGCTGGGGGATTGGGCAGCGTCAGGATGTGCGGAGGCGTTCACTGGACTATTGTAAGGCGGATGCGGGCGGAGCGTCACCAGGTAGGTTTTTTAAGGTTTCAGAAATCCGTGCAAGCCGTCACGTAAGAGATAGCCCTGGAGTAGCCAGCCGCAGCTACGCTTTACCGCGAGTCCGCGTCACAAGTAGACCTGTTATACCGACCACGCCGACGAGCATCACCACGCTTGTTAGCGCAATTTGTCGGTAGCTGTTTTCACTTACGTCAAGAAACGGATAGGGATACCAGCCCACGATGGGACCACGAATCAGGCTGTAGAACACGTAAGCTGCCGGAAACAGCGCCCACCTCAGCGCCCGCCGAAAGGTGATCTTTTGGCCCGGCGGCGCGACGAGCCAATCAACAAGTAAGGCCGCAGGCATGAGGTAGTGAAGCACCGTATTAACCCACGGTACCGGTGTTTGTAGTGACGCCTCGAGCCCGCGGAGCAGCAAAAAATAAATGATGCCCGTCATCGTCAGGTAGAGCGTTGCTGCGCCTCTGAACATAGCGAAACGGTCGGTGTCGGCGGCGCGCAGAGCAGCAAACCCGGTGAACAAGAACACAGCTGACCCGATCAGGTTGCTTTGGATGGTAAAAAAGCTAAAAAAATTAGCAACGCTGAAGGTATCTCGTTGCAAACCGAGCGAGAGTTGCGTTCCCAAAGCCGCAAGCGTAAGAAGCGCGAAGAATAGGCGAAAGATACCGAGAACACGCTGACGGTTCATGCCGCTTATCCTACAGTGCGGAGAACGGTTACGAAGGCCGAAGCGTCGCAACGTCGACTGTTCAAATTGTTTAGTTGGCGTGGTCAAGGAAGGCTGAGACTACACGTCCAGAGCGTCACACAGAACGTGTCACGCCTCCAGAACGTGTCACGCCTCCGTCGACCCGAATATTTTGACCCGTGATATAACCGGCACCTTCAGAAGAGAGAAAAAAGATCACCTCGGCGATCTCTTCGGTAGTCCCGTACCGCTGCATCGGGATACGCTCCCGAAACTCCGGCTTTTCCGGCAGGCTGTCGATAAAACCCGGCAGGACGTTGTTCGTACGGAGGTTTTGCGCTGCGTAGTTGTCGGCAAACAGTTTAGTGTAGGCCGCCAAACCTGCGCGAAACATCCCCGAAGTCGGAAACACCGAGTCGGGCTCGAAGGCCGCAAAGGTGGAAATAATGAGGATCACGCCGGACTTCTGGCGCTACATCACGGGCGTCACGAACCGGGTCGGACGGACGCCGTTCAGCAAACAGACCTTTGTCCCCCGGTGCTACTCTTCATCTGAAAGCTCGAGAATCGGTGCGCGTGAGCCATGCCCGCACTGTTGACGAGCACGTCGGTACGTCCCCACCTGTCTACACTCTGATCGACGAGCCTTTTCAGGTCGTCGTTCAACTCGTTGGAGCCCGTTACACTCAGACCACCGAGTTCTTCAGCGAGCACTTCTCCTTAATATCCGACGTTGAGAGTATTACCATGTGAAACCCGCCCGCTGCCAACCGCCGCACCCATTACCGCTGCTACCGGCGGTGACTAAAGCTACTTGTGCCGTTTTGTCTTGTGTCTTTTTGTCTGCGCTCATGAGGCCTCATCCGGATATATTTGTACAGGCTCAAATAAACATTGCGCTGCTATGACAAATCGACAAATCGTCCCAGGAACATGTTTATTTGCTCGGCACCAGAGATTTTGCCCTATAGTATCAGTACAAAAGTTGGCAAAAACTCGACCAAAAGGTCTAACAGAAACTTCCTCATAAAGGTCGTCCTTAGATATTATGACTTCACGTGACAGAACCCTGACAAACTCCACCCGACCGAAGGAGTCGTATTTCCTTCAAACCCTCTTGGTCTTTTTGCTGATAGACGCAGTTTTTATCTCGCTGTTTATCGCTCGAGACTTTCTGCTCGACGCAAACTACAATATCGGATTTTTACGGAGCGATTTTTGGGAGATAGATAGAGACGGAGGGTTTCCGGAGATTTATCAGTATCTTAAAGCTACTTTCGCTGCCACGCTCTTCGGCTCGCTTTTTGTCAAGCAGCGCCGCGCCGCCTATCTCGCTTGGTTTCTGGCTTTTTCGTATGTTCTGGTCGATGACCTTTTTCAGTTACACGAAACCTTTGGAAACTTTTTGCTGGCGAACTTCAACTTACCTACGGTCTGGAATATCGAAAGCTTCCTTTATGTTGAACCGCTCCTATGGGGCGCGGTCGGGCTGCTCCTGATGAGTCTTATCACCTACGCCTATGTTTACGACCCGAAAACGCGGGTACTGTCACGAAGGCTGCTCTACCTCTTTGCCCTGCTCTTTTTATTTGCCGGTCTAGCGGACGCTGTACACGCTTACGTAGACAAATACGGTTCCAGTTTGAGCTACGTCAAAGGTATAACGGTCACCTTAGAAGACGGCGGTGAAATGCTGGCGATGAGCGTCTTGGTCGCTTACGTTTTTAGTTACTACCACGCTGCTACGGCGCGGTCTAAAAGCCGACCCTTTTTCGGCCCGTAATATCTACCTATCATATCTATTTGCGCGCCGCGCTCCAGGATACCGACTCGGGCGAAAGCCACACACGCAAACCTCTACGCCTGCGCCGCCGCCTCGGTCTCGGCGGCGGCGGCCTGCACCGCTCTCGGAAAATCTTCGGCGATATTTTCCAGCACCCGCTGCGCCGTAAAGTGAATCATTTTCAGGAGCGCCCGCCCCCCCCACTTTTCAGGTTCGGGCAAGTTTAGATGGATAGTGACGTCGAAATCGTACACGACGCGGCTGCCGTTCGCGTGGCCCGGCGTCTCGAGCCCCGTCACCTCGGCGCGTCCGGCGACCTCGGCCCAGCCCAGTTTCGGCTCGGTGATCGGTACCGGTTTTAGCACCGCGCCCCGCGCCGCGTAGCTCAGCACGCTCTCGAAAGTGAGTTCCTGTTGACCGAAAAAGGCGGCGTTGACCGGCAGCACCGCCCGCACACGCGTCTCTTCGCCGACCGGAAAAACCTGCATGTCGCGGATAAAGTCGGCTTTGGCGAGGCTGCGGCGTACGTCACGGACGAACCCGACCGCCTCGGCGGGGGGCAGCTCGAGGTCGAAGGTAAAGTGAACGGCGTGGGCGATGTTCATCTTAGCGTGGGCGGGCGCCCACCCACTCGACGCGGAGGGTTCCCTCGAGGGCGGCCCCTTCGACTTCGGCGTCGGTGGCGTTTTTAAGGCGAGGCAGGTCGGCGAACAGGGCGGCGCTACCGGCAAAACCGAGGCGCACCGTCACCGGGCCGTCGTCACCGCTCAGGCCGATGCGCCACACCAGCTGCGAGGCGAGCGTCCCGAAGGGTTCAGGCGCGACGCCCTGTTCACCCAGTTGCTCTATAAGTTGTGCTTGCAACGCCGTTTCTGTTATCGCGCCCACATCCCTAATCTCGCGTTCATTCGTCTCGCATCCTTCGCCTCGGCAAGCTTTGCTAAACGCTCGCCGTTTCGTAGCGCGCCCGCACGCCACCGGTTTCTGGCGCGACTCTTTAGTCTACCAAACCGCTTCCCGGCTGCCGGAGCACGCACTACGCTGGCGTCCCTCCGGCCCGCACGGGGGGCGGTGTTCTAGCCACCCGCCGTCCGGGTCAGCGACGCTAACGCCGAGGCGAAAACCGACGCGAACACCTTTTGCCCGTCCGCCCCGCCTAACAGCGGATCGACCGCCCGTTCGGGGTGCGGCATCAAACCGCAGACATTGCCGCGTTCGTTGACAATACCCGCGACGCTGTTCAGACTGCCGTTGGGGTTGGCGGCGTCCGTCAGCTCGCCTGTAGGGGTGCAGTAGCGTAGGAGGACGCGGCCTTCTCTCTCGAGTCTCGCCAACACCTCTCTATCGGCAACGTATCGTCCTTCGCCGTGCGCGACCGGGAGCTTCAGCACCGCGCCCGGTTCACAGAGGCCCGTAAACGCCGACGCCCCCTCGACGCGCACATAAACGCGGTCGCAGACGAAGTGCAGGCCCGTATTACGGGTCAGCGCGCCCGGCAGGAGGCGCGCTTCGCAGAGCAGCTGAAAACCGTTACAGATACCGAGCACCAGCCCGCCCCCGTCGGCAAAACGCTTTACGGCGCTCATCACCGGGCTAAGCGCCGCCATCGCCCCGCTCCTGAGGTAGTCGCCATACGAAAACCCGCCGGGCAGCACCGCCAGGTTGACCCGGCCCAGCTCAGCGTCGGTATGCCACACCCGCGTTACCGCCGCGCCGAGCGAGGTGAGGGCAAAGACCGTATCCTCATCGCAGTTCGAGCCGGGAAAGCGGACGACCGCCACCCGGACGCCGTGACCGGGCGGCGCGGTGGTAGGAGGCAGAGCCGAACTATTCACGCCGCCCAGCTTAACATCCTCTTTAGGAAGGGTACCGGGGTCGGTTCGGGAGTTGCGCCTGAGCCGAGCCCGGAAAACGCCCCGGCCCGACACCGCCCTGAAAATCCCGGTTGTCCGGCCACTCGTCCGGGGTCGAGGACGCCCTTTGCGTGACCGCCACGCAAGGGGTAGAATATCCAATCAGGCGACAGCGCGGCGAGGCGCGGGTGCGTAACGCGCCGCCCGCCGTGCGCGCCGCAAGCCCCGAGACGTCGCCGCGTGACCTGACGCGGCGACGTCTCGGGGCGTCCCCCCAACCCCGTGCGGCTGCAAATTGGAGAATCCTTTGTCAGAGGCTGTAAAAACCACGACCCAGGTAGCTGTCCGGGCGTCGGCTCAGGTCGGCGTTGCAGAACCCGAAGTCGCCCGTACCGGCGACATGTTCACTAAAGCCTACGCCTTTACCCGCGCCGACGAAGCCGCCGCTGCCGGGATGCACCCGTATTTCAAGCCGATTGCCGAGCAGCGCGGCGGCAGCGTGGTGGTCGACGGGCGCGAGATGATTATCACCGGCTCGAACGACTATCTGGGGCTAACCCAGGACGAACGGCTCAAGGCGGCGGCGCGCGGCGCACTCGAGACCTTCGGCACCTCATGCACGGGCTCACGCTTTCTGACCGGCACTCTGACGCTGCACGAGGCGCTCGAGCACCGCTTAGCCGAATTTTTGCGCGCCGAGTCCGCGCTGACCTTTAGCGCCGGATTTTTAGGGTCGCTGGCGGTTCTGAGCGCCGTCGCCGGACGCCATGACATCTTTTATTTCGACCGCGAAAACCACGCCTGTTTGTACGACGGCGCGCGGCTTTCGTATGGGACGCTGCGAAAGTTCGAGCATAACAATCTCAAAGACCTGGAAACGCTGCTAAAGCGCGACGAAGGCAAACCGGGCGGACGGATGATCGTCACCGACGGCGTGTTTTCGATGACCGGACATATCGCCGAACTGCCGGGCATCGTCGAGCTGGCGCGGCGTTACGGCGCGCGCGTCGTCGTCGACGACGCCCACGCGACCGGCGTTCTGGGCCGCACCGGGCGCGGCACCGCCGAGCACTTCGGACTTGAAGGCGAGGTCGACCTGACGCTCGGCACCTTTTCCAAATCGTTCGCTTCGGTGGGCGGGTTCGTGACGGGGCCGCGCGCGGTCGTCAACTACATCAAACACAAGGCGCGGCCCTTTATCTATACCGCGGCGCTCCCGGCGATGCAGATGGCGGCGGCGTTAGAGGCGCTCGAGATCATGGACGCCGAACCGGAGCACCGCGCCCGGCTCTGGCGCAACGTGGCGCAACTCCGAGGCGGCACGGACGCCCTCGGTTTCGACACCATGGGGTCGCAGACGCCTATCGTTCCGGTTTTGATCGGTGACGACGAGCTGACGATGGCGGTCTGGAAAGGGCTCTGGGAAGAGGGCGTCTTTACTACGCCCGCGCTGCCGCCGAGCGTCCCGGCGGGTCACAGCATCATCCGCACCTCGGTCAACGCCAACCACACCCCGGAGCAACTCGGGCAGCTGCTGGCGGCGTTCGGTCGGGTCGGCAAACATTTCGGGGTCATCTAGAGACGTGCCGAGTGCTGAGAGTAGCATCCGGGTCGTCAGAGTTCAAAACAAGCGTGATAAGGCGCGGTTTATCGAGTTTCCCTACACCTTTTACCGAACCGACCCCCACTGGGTTCCGCCGCTGCGTATCGCCGAAAAAGAACGCTTCGACCCGCGCAAAAATCCCTTTTATCAGCACGCCGCCGTCGAGCTTTTTTTAGCCGAGCGCGGCGGGCGCACCGTCGGGCGGGTGGCGGCGATCGACGACGAGCTTCACAACGCTACGCACGGGGACAACCTGGCCTTTTTCGGTTTTTTCGAGGCCGAGAATGACGAAGTTGCGGCGGCACTTTTCGGCGCGGTCGAGACGTGGGCGCGGGCGCGGGGCCGTAGCGCCTTACGCGGCCCCGCCAACCCGTCGATGAACGACGGCTCGGGCTTTCAGCTCGACGCTTACGACACCGACCCCTACCTGATGACGCCGTCGAACCCGCCCGCCTATCCCAGCTACGCCGAAGCCGCCGGGTACGGCAAGGTCAAAGACCTCTACGCCTGGTTTTTCGACCACCGCACCGCCGACATCACGCGTCTGGAACGGCTCGCGGCGCGGGTCGCCAAACGTTACCCCGTTACCGTCCGCAGCGCCGACGCCAGCCGCTTCGACGACGAGCTCAAAATCGTCCAACGGCTCTACAACGGAGCCTGGGAGGAGAACTGGGGATTCGTCAGGTACACCGACGCCGAATTCGACGCGCTCGGGCGCGAACTCAGGCTGATCGTCGACCCGGACATCGTGGTGTTTTTAGAACTCGGCGGCGAAACTGTAGGGCTTTCGCTCGCGCTGCCCGACGCCAATCAGGTCTTCAAAAAGATGAAGGGGCGGCTTTTGCCGTTCGGCTGGAGCTTTTATCTGCGGCGCAAAAGGATTATCGACCAGGCACGGTTGCCGATCTTAGGCGTCGTTAAAGAACACCGCAACAAGGGGCTCGAGCTGGTGCTGATCTATGAAACGCTTAAACGTTCAAAGGCAAAAGGCTACGTGCAGGGCGAATGCTCGTGGATTCTCGAGGACAACGACGCCATGAACAAGGGGATCGCGGCGTCGGGCGCGTCGCTCTACAAAACCTATCGGCTCTACCAAAAGTCGCTCTGAAGGTGCAACCGTTCAGGCTGCGACTGCACCTCTACCTGAGCATCGCCGTGCTCGCGCAGGTCGGCTACTGGTATCTGGGTTCCCCCGGCCCGAGCTTGCAGGGCGCGCCGAGAACGCTTTCAACCGCCGCCGTCAATATCGGCTGGGCGCTGGCGCTGCTGCTCGTATTGCCGGGCGCGCTGCTCGCCTTTTTTGGCGAACTGGGCCGTATTCGGGTGGGTCTGGGCAACTGGCGTCTGGGTCTCCCGCTGACGCTGGCGCTGGGCTTCGGGGCGGCTCTGGTTTTGTCGGCGTCGGGCGGCGCGGCGCTGCAAGAGACCTATCCGTGGGCCGGTCGCTGGCCGGGCCGCTCGGTGCTACACTTTGCGGCGTGGGGGGGTCTTTACGCGCTCTATTACGCCGCTTTCGAGTTTTTTTACCGGGGCTTTTTGCTGCGGGTGCTGAGTGAGCCCTGGGGTCTGGAGGCCGCCGTCTGGACGCAGGCGCTGCTGTCGACGATGATTCACCTCGGCAAACCGCTCGCCGAAACGCTGGCGGCGTTTCCGGCGGGATTTTTGTTCGCGTGGCTGGCGCTGCGTACCCGCTCGCTGCTCTGGCCTACGCTGCTGCACCTCACTATCGGGCTGGCGACCGACGCCGCCATACTGGGACGGCAGGGGTGGTGGGGGTGAAAGTGCCAGGGGTGAGGGTGCCGGGAGTAACGGGGTCGGGGCTAAAGGTACTGGTGACGGGCGCGCACGGCTTTATCGGCAGCCACCTGGTCGAAAAACTCATAGCGGAGGGCGCGTCGGTGCGGGCGCTGGTAAGTCCGTGGGGAAACCTGCAAAACCTGGCAGGTGTGCAGGATCAGATAGAGGTCGTACGTGCCGACGTCAGTGCGCCGGAAAGCTTGAAGGGTGTTTGTGACGGTATCGACCTGATCTATCACGCGGCGGCGCGGGTCGCCGATTACGGCCCGGCGGCGGCGTTTTGGCGCGTCAACGTCGAGGGAACGAAAGGGCTTTTGCTCGAGGCCGAACGTGCGGCGGTAAAACGGTTCGTGCTGGTCTCGAGCGTCGCCGTTCACCGCTACACGGGTTTCCAGGACGCCGACCCGCGCACGCTCCCGCTAGACGGCAGCCTCAACGCCTACGCGCGCTCGAAGGTGGCGGCGGAGAACGTACTATCGGCGTCTCAAGTCAGGGCGGCGCAGCTCGAGACCGTTATCGTCCGGCCTGGACTGTGGCCCTTCGGCCCCCGCGACCCGAACTTCAGGCGGTTGGCAGCGGCGCTCAGAAAGGGCCGCTTGCCGCTCGTAGATGGCGGACGGGCGGTGATCAATACGGCCTACAGCGAAAACCTGATGGACGGGTTGTGGCTGGCGGGGACGGTACCGCAGGCGGCGGGCAACACCTATGTAATCGCCGACGCGGGCGCGCCGAGCTGGAAAGACGTTTTTACCGAACTCGCCCGAATTTTGGACGCGCCCGCGCCGCGCCTGAGCCTGCCGGGGTGGGTCGCCGAACCTCTGGGCGGCGCGGTAGAACGCGTGTACGCACTTGCGATGCTAAAGGCCGAGCCTCCGCTGACCCGCTACCGGGGCGCGCTGATGCGCCGCGACGTGCATTTTTCGCCAGCTCACGACCTCGGCTACACGCCCGCCATAAGCTGGCAAGAGGGTTTGGCGCAAACCGCCGCGTCACTCGGTGCAGGTGTATGAGCGGTGGTATATGAGCAGTGGCGCGTGAGCAGCGGGTTTGTGAGGGACAAGCCGCTCGTCTTTTTCGCCACCCTCGCCGCCGGGGGGGGTCACGTAGCGACGGCCCGGGCGATGGCTGAGGGACTCGAGGCGGCCTCACCGGGAACGTTCAGCGTCACCGTGTCCGACTACATGAACGACCTCGGACTGACCGCGCGCGACCGGCGGCACAAAACGAGTTGGGCGTGGATGCTCGCGCACCCGTGGAGCGCCCGCTACGCTCAGCGGCTGCTCGACACCTTTCCCAAGGCGATGAACCGCTATCAGCGCCGCACCCTCGATACGGTCGCCCGCCGCGCCGCCGACCATCTGGAGGGTCTCGAGCCCGCACTAGTCGTGGTCAACCACGGCTGGCTGATGGTCGCGCTGACGCGGGCGCAGCAGCACTACGGTTTGCAGGCCAGGGTGCTGACCTTTGCCACCGAACCCCTCGACGCCAGCGCGCTCTGGGCCGAAGCCGAGGCGCAGCGGGTGGTGGTCGCGTCGCGGGCGGCGCTGGACGACCTCAGCAGATACGGCGTCTCCGAACAAAAGGTCGATCTGGTCGGTTATCCGGTGCAGGGGGCGTTTTTGCGCGCCCCCCACAAGGCCGACGCTCGAGCCGCGCTGGGGCTGAGCGAGCGCCTGACCTGCCTCGTGTCGTTGGGCAGCGAAGGGGTCGGGAACCACGCCGAGGAGACCGTGCGGAGTTTGCTGGAACATCCTCTCGAGCCCTACGTGGTGGTCGTTGCGGGTCACAATGCGAAGCTGAAAAGGAGGCTCGAGCCCCTCCCGCGTGTTCGCGCCCTCGGCTTTATCGGCAACATGGCCGACTACCTGGCCGCCTGCGACGTCGTGGTCGGCAAGGCAGGCCCGGCGTCGGTGTTAGAGGCGCTGGCGGTCGGCAGGCCGGTGCTGGCGGTCAGCTACGCCGGACTCAACGAGGCCAAGCTGGTGCGGTTTTTAGAACGCAAGCAGCTCGGCGCGTACGTTCCTGGAAAGTTGCTGCTCGCAGACAAGTTACGCCACTTCGCCGAACCCTCAGAGCAGGCGCGCGTGAGCGAGCGGGCGAGAGCACTGGGTCTGGACGTGATGACCGGAAACCTCGGCGCTTACCTCGCTGAAGCCGCCACCCACGGGTTTCCCGAGGAGCCGCTGCGGTTGCGGGGATTGGGGTGACGAGCGGCTTTTAAGCGGCCTCGAGCTGAGCCGGGTGCAAACTCACCGCCGAACGTCCGTCGGCGACGCCGACCTACGCTGCACTTCGCTGCGTACGCATCCCAAAGCGTGTGATAGTCCATGCTAATCGAGCCGCCGAACAGCAGGGACCAGCAAGCCGACCAGCGCCAAAAGAACGGTCGCTCCACCGTACCAAAGCGCCACCTGACCGATGTCGAAACTTTCGATCAGATGACCCGTCAGCAAAAACCCCAGCGGCAGCAGTGCGAACGAGCCCAGCATGTCGATACTTACCACGCGTCCCAGCACCTCGCCCGGTACAAGTTCTTGCATCGTCGTCTCCCACACTACCCCGAAGACCGTGATGCTCGCGCCGCCTACAGCCATCGCCACAACGGCCCAACCGACCTGGGGCGCGAACGCAAGCCCCGCTAGTGACAAACCTGATACGGCTACCCCCAGATACGCGAGACACCCACGACGGCGTAAGGTGCCGAGCTGGTTCAGAACGACCGCGCTGAGCGTCGCTCCACCTGCCACACCCGAGAGTAACCAGCCCAGCGACGAGGCACCGTCGAAACGCGTTTCGGCAAGGAGTGGGAGCAGAACTACCGTCGCCCCACCGACGAAAACGTTGGCGATGGAAAAGATTAAAATCGTAACCCACAACCAAGCCGAACTCGAGACGTAGCGGAAGCCTTCGCTTAAGTCTTTTAAGGAGTTGGATATATCGTTTTTCGCCCCATTCTCCCTGTCAAGGGGACGAGGCCGCACCGCTAAAAGACACCGTGCGCCGACGACGAACGTTCCGGCGTCGAAGGCGAGCGCAAACACCAAGCCGCTTGTCGCTATGAGCAAACCACCGAGCGGCGGCCCTAAGATACCCGCCAGCTCTTTTGCCAACGAGCGCGCCGCGTTCGCCTGTGCTAGACCAGAGCGGGCGACGAGTTGCGGTACGAGGCTCGAGGTCGCAGGCATAAAAAAGGCGCTGGCGAGGCCGAACAGCGCGGACAAGCCGTAGAGGTGGTTGAGTCTTAGGTCATCGCTAACAAATAAAAAAATGACTACCGAGAGGAGTACGACATGAAAAAGGTCGCTTGCGATCATGGTTAGTCGCTTCGGCAAGCGGTCGACGAGCACGCCGCCTACAAGCAAAAAGAGAACCTGCGGAACCATATAGGTCGCCAAAAGCTGACCGAGCTGCCCCGCGTCCCCGCCAAGCTCGAACAAAAGAAACGGCAAAGCGACGCTGTAAACCCGGTCGCCTAAGATCGAAACGGTCTAACCGAGCCAGAACCAGAAAAAAGACGGCTGTTTAAGGGGATGCGCCGGTTTCAAGGCTGACATAACCTTACCTTCGCGGTAGGCTGCTTTCAGTGGAAGACGCAGATGCAAGCAGCACCTTTGTGGTGACGAATCCGGAGATGGCAAAGGTACTCGAGAACCCCGAGCATCTGCGCTACGTCGCGCCGTTTTTGGAACGCGAACATACCGTGAGCGAGATAGCTTTAGAGGTCGGCAGCACGTTGAGCACGACCTACCGCAAGCTCAGACGTTACTGCGACCTCGGCATCCTCGAGGTGGCGCGCGAGCAAAAGCGTAGCGGCAAGGCCGTCAAGGTCTACCGCGCCGTTGCAGACGTGTTCTTTGTACCTTTCGAGCTTTCCGGCAGTTTAGAGGAGAGCAGCGCACGCTGGCAGAAACACTGGGAAGGGGATTTTCACCGGGGTTTCAGACACGCTTTTGAGCAACTCGGCGGCTGGGGTCGGCGGCTGTACCGGAAAAACGGGGTGTTCACCGTCATGCTGGCGCGAGGGCCGACCGAAGATGTCGATATGTTGGGAGCGAAGATGCCTGCTCTTTACAACCGCTTTCACGATTCGCTGTATCTGGACTTTGCCGAAGCCAAAGCGTTTCAAGGGGAGCTTGACGCTTTATTCGTCAGGTACTCGGCGCAGCGGGGTGGGCAACGCTACCTGACGCGTCTGTCGTTGGTACCGGTGCCGGAAGATGCCGAGATCATTCGGTAGGTCGCAGTTTTTGTCACCATCGCCTCACCGTCGGCCTGATGGCTCGAGGCTACCGTTTGAACCTGCCCGAACCCTCCCCCAGCACAAACCGCACCCGCCCCCCCGGACGCAGCTGCGCCGCCCGCCCGAGGTCTGCCGGATAGAGCAGCGCGGGTTTGGCGTAACCGCCCAGAGCGCCGCGGTCGTGCAGCAGCAAGATCGGCGCGCCGCCGGACGTCACCTGAACCGCGCCCAGCGGCGTCGCTTCGGAGGTCACGTCACCCCCGGGTACGGGCGCTCCCTCCAAACGAATCCCTACGCGGTCGGCGCTGGCGACGGTAAAGGGATGCTCGGTCAGCCCCGCCAGCGCGCCACCGTCGGCTTGCGGCCCCGGCTCCAGGCGCAGCGTCGTGACGTCTTGGGTCGGCGCGTAGGGGACGAAACACCGTCCGGGTCGGGGCGCGGCAGGGTGCTGTCGTCCCAGCACGTCCCCCGCCCGGAGGGGGCGTCCGATAAACCCCTTGAGGTCGGTCGAGGCGCTGCCCCAAAACCGTCCGGACTCTACGCCACCCGCAACCGCCAGGTAGCTGCGGCAGCTCCTGGGGGTCGGGGAAAAGGTGAGCACGTCGCCCCGTGAGACGGCGAAGCTCGAGAACGGCGTCTGCGCCCCGCCGTTCAGCTGTGCTGTTAGCGACCAGCCCGTGACCGCCACGACGCCCGCGGTCAGAGCCTCGAGCACCGGCCCGGTGAGCGTGAGTTCGACGAGGGGCGCGTCCGGCGCGTTCCCCAGTAGGCGGTTGGCGAGCCCCGCCAGGCCCGCGTCTACCGGCCCGCTCCGGCTGAGCCCGAAGTGTCCGCCCAAAAAGCGGCCCTGATCGACCGGCAGATCGAGCAAACCGGGTTCGTGAACCCTGAAAAGCGGGGTGTGGGGAGCGGGCGGGAGCAGCTCGAGCCGTTCGGGTGGCGGCGGCGTCTCGCCCTGGGCCGGGACGAACGAAACCCCGTCACCGGGTCTTAGCAAAAAGGGTTCGGCGCGGTGCGGGTCGTACACAGGCGTCAGCGCCGACCCGAGCAGGTGCCAGCCCCCCGGCGAGGGCAGCGGGTAGATACCCGTTTGCGAGCCGGTCATAGCGACGCTGTGCGCGTCTACGCGCGCACGCGGCGTGTCGCGGCGGGGCAGCCGGAGACGCGCGTCTACCTCTCCCATAAAGGGAAATCCCGGGGTAAACCCCACCGCGTAGACGTGGTAGAGAGCGCCGCTGTGCCGCCTGACGACCTCCTCTGGGGTCAGGCCGGTTTGCACACCGACGCTCTCTAAATCGGGGCCGTCGTAACGCACGGGTATCTCGACGGTTCGCGCGCGCTCGGTCTCATTGGCGCGAATATCGTTCGGGCGCGCGTGATCCGGACGTTCGGTCCAGCGGCGGACGCTCCTTTCGTTCACCCGCCGCGCGTCGTACTCGACGTAGAGCGTGGTGTACCCCGGCACCACGTCGGTCACGCCCGTCAGCAGGTCTGCGCGCAGGGCGTCGGCGAGGCGGTGAAGCGCCGCGTTCGTATCGCGGCCTGGTTCTTCGCCGAAGTTCAGATAAAATCCTCGTGTTACCGGATGTAGATGATCGTCCCTCGTCAGCGTCATGTGCTCCCTACAGGTGAAAGGCTTGTGGCCTGTGGCTTGTAGATGTCGATTTACTTATGTGAGGACAAAAGCCGGAACGACACCCCGGTACCCCTAAAACGCGCACACGTCGATCCCCGCTTCTGCCAGCGCCCGCCGCACGGCCTGCGCGTTTTGGGCTGCTTGCGGATGGTCGCCGTGCAGACAGAGGGTGTCCGCCTCCAGCACGACGCTGCCGCCGTCCAGCGCGTCTAAAGGTGTGCCCGTCGCCATCATGACGGCGCGTTCGGCGACGCTGTCCGGGTCGCTTAAAAGTGCGCCCTCCACGGTGCGCGGTGCGAGGCGACCGTCACTGAGGTAGGCGCGGTCGGGAAACGCTTCGGTAACGACCCTCAGCCCCAAAGCAGCAGCCTGGATTTGCATGGTCTGCCCGCCCTCGCCCGCCAGCACGACGAGCGGGGGCGCGGCGTCGAAAGCGGCACCGAAGGTAGCGACGGCTTCGGCGACGGCGCGGGCGGTCTCGGGCTCGCGCATCATCTTGAAGTACAGCGCGCCGTGCGCCTTGACGTGGTGCAGGGTCATCCCCTCGGCGCGCAAAAACGCCGCCAGCGCGCCCAGTTGATAGAGCACGTCGGCGTAGATTTCCTCGGGCGACGCGGCCAGGTCGCGCCGTCCGAAACCTACAAGATCGGGAAACCCCGGATGCGCGCCGACTGCGACCCCAAAATGTTTGGCGCGCTTCACGGCTTGCTGCATCGTCAGCGGGTCGCCCGCGTGAAACCCGCACGCCAAATTGACGCTGCTCAGCTGCGGGAAAAGTGCGTCTTCGTCGGCGACGCGCCAGTGTCCAAAGGCTTCGCCCGCGTCGGCGTTGAGGTCAACAGTTCGTGTCACGTTCACGTCATAGTACAGCAACACAGTACGGCAACTGAGCACAGCACCGTGAATACAGCACCACAAACCCGCTGCGTTCACGAAAACCGGGCAGCTTGAAAGAGGCGAAAAGGGGACGAAATGCAGGCGTCTCCTCTAAAGGCCGGTTGAGATGAGCTTGTGGACTAAGCATCTACGTACGGGCCTCTCGAGCGTACCTACAGAGAGACCCGTTACATAGGCCAAATCGCATGAGTCGATAAGCGTCAAAGTCGTCACACCTTTTGCAGGGTTGGTCCAGAAAAACTTGCCTCCTCGAGGGGCTCGCAACAACCTCAAAATGCGGGGGTTTAATACGTTTCTACGTTATACTCGGCGGCTATGGCCCAGCCTTTCGACTACCTTATCGTAGGGGCCGGTTACGCGGGCAGCGTGCTCGCCGAACGCCTTGCTTCGGAGCGGAAGCGGCGGGTTCTGGTCGTCGAAAAACGCCCGCACATCGCTGGGAACGCTTTTGACGCTTACGATGAAAACGGTATTTTGGTTCACCGCTACGGGCCGCATATCTTTCATACCAATTCAGAGCGGGTGTTTGCGTACCTGTCGCGGTTTACCGCGTGGCGGCCCTATCAGCACCGCGTCCGGGCGCTCGTAGACGGGCAGCTCGTTCCGATACCGATCAATTTAGACACCATCAATCAGCTCTACGGGCTGAACTTAAGCAGCCTCGAACTCGAGCAGTTTTTCGCCGAACGCGCCGAAAAGGTCGCCGAAATCCGCACCTCGGAAGATGTGGTGGTCGCCAAAGTGGGCCGCGAGCTGTACGAGAAATTTTTTCGTGGTTACACCCGCAAACAGTGGGGGCTCGAGCCGAGCGACCTCGACGCGACCGTGACGGCTCGAGTCCCGACCCGCACGAACCGCGACGACCGCTACTTTACCGACACCTACCAGATGATGCCGGAGCGCGGCTACACCGAGATGTTCGGGCAAATGCTCGCTCATCCCAATATCGAACTCATGCTGGGAACCGATTACCGCGAGGTGCTGGATATTATTCCCCACAAACACCTGATCTTTACCGGCCCCATCGACCTTTTTTTTGAGCGTCAGCTCGGCGCGCTGCCCTACCGCTCGCTGAGCTTTCACTTCCAGACGCACGACCAGGCGCGGGTACAAACGGTCGGTACCATAAACTTTCCCAACGACACGCCCTATACGCGCGTGACCGAAGTCAAGCACCTGACCGGGCAGCGCCACGACAAGAGCGTGCTCGTTTACGAAGAACCCCAGGCTGCGGGCGACCCCTACTACCCTGTTCCCCGCCCCGAAAACCGCGCGCTCTATCACGAGTACAAAAAGCTGGCAGACGAGAGCGCGGTAACGTTCGTCGGGCGGCTGGGGACGTACCGCTACCTCAATATGGATCAGGTGGTCGCGCAGGCGCTTCACACCTTCGACACCTTGCCGGACGTTTAGAGCGTGCCGCTACGCGCCGTTATCGCCGCTTTAATCGCCGCCGTGTTCGGCCTCGCCGGACTCGGTGTGGTGCTGCTGGTCGGCGACCCCGGCGACCTGCTCGAGGTTCGTAACTTATCTATTCCGACACTCTTCTGGAGTGCTTTACTCCTCAGCCTGTCGTTTTTGTGCGGCGGGCTGCGGTTGCGGCTGCTGGCCCGGACGCTCGGCTACCGGCTGCGGCTGCCGAGCGCGGTGCGGGCTCACGTTCTGGGCCTTTTCAGCGCCGCAGTCACGCCGAGCGGCACCGGCAACGCGCCCGCTACCGCGCTGATGCTGACGCGTGACGGCCTTAGCGGGCCGCACGCCTGGTTGGTCGCGCTCTATATCGGAATCGTCGACCTGCTCTTTTTCGCCTGGGGCGTCCCGGTCGCACTTTTGACGCTAAAACTCAGCGGCAAGCTACCGCCGAGTCCGTGGTGGTCGGTGGGTGGTGTGGGGGCAAGCGCCCTTTTTTTCGCCCTCTGGTATCTGCTGGCGTACCGGCTCGCGCTTCCCGGCGTCGCTTACCGGCTTTGCAGCTTCAGAATCCTGCGCCGCTACCGCGCGCGCGCCGAGCGGTTTGCACGAACATTTACCGAGACGGTCTCGAGGCTCTCTGCAACCACTTGGCCTGAACAGCTCGTTTTGCAAGTGTTTTCAGCCTCGCTACACCTGAGCGTGTTCGCCATGTTTTCGGTGATCGCCGCCGACCTGGGGCCGACCTTGCCGCCGCTGTCCACGCTGGCGACCCTGTTTCTGGTTTTCATCGTCTCACACGTCGTCCCGACCCCCGGCGGTAGCGGTTTTTTGGAGTTGACGCTGCCGCTTCTGCTCATGCCCGAACGCCCCGCCGCCGTCGTTCCGGCTTTACTGGTGTGGCGGCTGCTGTCGTTTTACTCGGTGTTTTTGCTGGGACCGGGTCTGGGTGGTGCGGCGCTCGTCAAACGTATGAGGCCGGACTTGAGCATCCCACCCCAAGCAGATACTGAACCGGACGGCGCTCGAGCTTCCTCAAAAAAGCGTTTTTAGAGAGAGCAACACATATGGTGCCTGCTACACAGTTTATCTTCTGAATGCTGTCTTCTAAATTCTGTGTTCCAACCTCAACGCTCTTGTCAAACCGGTACACCCAAGCTCACGAAACGACCCGTCCGTCCTTGTAAAATCCCCGGTACCAGAGCACCCGGCGGAGCGTGCGGTAACTCACCAGCGTCGTCAGGGTGGTGCCGTGAAACGCCGCCATACCCCGGCGCATCGCGTGTTTGGGCAGCGGGCGGCGGGTGTGGCGCTGCTGATAAGCGCGCAGCTCGCGCAGCGCCTGAAGGTACGAAGCCCGCCCCTCCGGGCCGAACGACGCCAGCAGCACGAATCCGGTAATGAGCCTGCCGAGCAAAATGTCCAGGTAGCGCCAGCCGTGAAAATAACGCCACGCCGTTTGCAGGTCGTTGCGAAGGCCGTAAAAAACGTGCGCTCGACTAAATCCGGACTGACGGCTGGGCATCTTGTGGAACACACGTACGTCGGGCAGAAACTCGAGATCGTAACCACGCAGCATCACCTCGGCGGCGACCGGCGCTTCGTTAGCGTACAAAAAGAAATCTTCGGGATAGCCGCCCATCTCCTGCAACAACGCTGTGCGGACGAAAAAGCCGCATCCTACAAAGCAGTGCCACGGTTGCGGCCCGGTTCCGGGTCGTAGCGGCAAATAGGCCATATCCCAGCGTTTTTGGCTTGTGGGTTCGACGATGTCGCAGGCGACGAGGCCGAGAGGCGGTTTCTCCTCAAAACGTGCGACCGCGCGCGCTAAAGCTCCCGGTTCGGGCCACGAATCGTCGTCCAAAACCAGCACCAGTTCACCCCGCGCGGCCCTGAACGCCGGGTTGAGCGCGTCGATACCGATATTTTGGAGGTGGGTAAAGAGGCGCACGTCCGGAAACGCGTTTTTTACCAGTTCCGGAGTGCCGTCTCGTGAGGCGTTGTCGGCGACGAGCACCTCTGACACCTCCGGCTCGAGCTGCAAAAGCTTCAGCGTGTGCGCCAAATCCGCTTTTCGGTTATGCGACAAGATGCAGACGCTGACGCTTGGGGTGGGCATGGGTAGGTTGTAACACGCCGGGTCGGGGGCGTGAGAGGATGATTGAGTACCGAGTACTGAGTGCCGAGCGAGGTCAAGGTCTTTATTTTTAGGATAAGCTCGAGTTTGTATTAAACACTCAATCTACCGACGCTTTCTGAACTTCTTGATTCTTACTTCTTTCTTCTAACTTCTTTTCGTACCTCCTTCTTTTCCCGGCTCAGCCCAATAACGTCGACAAAACCCAGACTCTACTACCCGAGAACACCCGCAGCGCCGACATCACGCGGGTTTGAGGGGCGTCCTGTTATTCTGCGGCTATGCCCCCGCTGTTACGCCTCGCCCTTAGAAACCTCAGCCGTTACAAAAGCCGCACCGCCGCGACCGTGCTCGGCGTCGCGCTCGGGATCGCGGCGGTGCTCGCTACCTTGTCGATCGGCGACAACGTCGAGGCGAACGTCTCGAGTGCGCTCGAGGCGGCGGCGGGTAAAGCCGACCTGCTGGTCACGCCGGGAACAGCGGGCCGCACCGTCTTCTCTATCAGCGACGTTTTGGAAACCGTTCAGAACGAGCCGGGGGTAAGCCACAGCTATCCGGTTCTCAGCGTCCGGGCGGAACCGACCCGCGACATCGGTGAACTGGGCGATTCGGTAATTCCGGGCGTCGATTCCGGGTTTCAACTCTCGGGCCGCGTTACGGACGTACCCGCCGACTTGCCCGGTGAGCTGGCGGCGGGGACGTGGCCGGAGGCGGGCTCGAGGGGCGTCGCGCTCGCCGAAGGGTTTGCGCGCGCCCGCGACGTCGCTGTCGGCGACGAGGTGGTCTTCGCGTCACCGTACGGCGACGTGAGCTTTACCGTCAGCGGCCTTCTGGACGACAGCCTCGGGTACGCCACCACCAACGGCGGGCGGGTCGGCGTGGCGGCGCTCAGCGACGTGCAAGAGGCGTTTAAGCTCGCCGGACGCGCATCGCATTTAGAGGTCGTGACCGAACCGGGTCAGAGCCGACCCGTCCGGGAGGCGCTGCAAGGGCGTCTCGGCGAGAGCTTTTCCGTGACCCTGCCCGCGGGCAGCGGCAACTTCGCTACCGGCATCGTCGACACCTTGCAGGCGGGTTTGCAGATTCTCGCTGCGACGCTGATCGCGCTCGGCGGATTTATGGCCTACAACACCTTTGCGGCGGGCGTTTTGGAGCGGCAGCGCGAGTTTGCGCTTCTGCGAACCGTCTGCCTGACGCGGCGGCAGGTGCAGCGGCTGGCCCTGACCGAAGCGGCCTTGGTGAGCCTTTTGGGAATCGTGTTCGGGTTGGCGCTGGGGGTGGGGTTGTCGGCGCTGATCACGTATCTCAACGCGCTCAGCCTCGGGTACGAGTTCCGGACGCTCGTCGTCCCCGTCCGCAGCGTGCTGCTCGCCAGCTTCGTGGGGGTGGCGGTGTCGCTGCTGGCGGGATATTTACCCGCCCGCAACGCCTCGAGAACCCACCCGCTGGCAGCGGGCCGCGCCGTCAGCGACCCCGATGTGGGCCGCGCCCCCCCGTGGGGTTGGCTGCTGCTGCTCGGCGGCGTGGCGGCGTCGCTGGCTCCGTGGGGGGGTTACGCGGCGCTGTTCGGCGCGGCGCTGGCGATGGGACTGCTGTTTACCGGCTTTAGTGTGGTGACGCCCGCGCTGCTGGGGCCGGTGCTGAGGGTGCTGGGGCCGCCCCTCGAGCGGATGTTCGGGGTCGCCGGACGGCTCGGCTCGAGCTTTTCACGCCGCAACGCTAAACGTAACGGCGTCGCGGTCGGGGCGGTCGTCGTCGGGATGGGCCTGACCATCGGCGTCGGCGCGATGGTCGCCGGGATCAACGCCTCGATTCGCTCGTGGGTAGAAACGACCGTCGTCGGCGACCTGTTCGTCACCGCGCCGGTTAGTTTTCCAGAAGATTTCGCGGCCCGTATCGCCGCTGAAGTTCCAGGAGTCGCCGAGGTGAGCGGGGTAGGGCTGCGTATCGTGCGTTTTAATCCGGAGGCTGCCGACGCCGAAGGCGCTACCGAAGACAGGGCCAGCAGAGCACGCGGGAGCAGCGTGGCGCTCGTGCTCGTCGATCCCGAACGCTTCAACCCGGACACCGGCTTCGGTCGGTTTCAGTTCATCCCCGGTCAGGGCGACGCCGAAGACGCCTACGCCACGCTTAAAGCCGGGGGACGGGTGCTCGCCGCCAACACCATCAGCGACCGTTACGGCGTAACTCAAGGCGACACCGTGACGCTCCGCACCGGCGACGGTTACGCGGGTTTCGAGGTCGGCGGGGTGGTCGTGGACTTTACCGGCGGCGGCGAGACGTTCGTCGGCAGCATCGCGGACTCCGAACGGTTCGGTGGCGGCACCCCCGACCTGTTCGTGATGACGGTCGCGTCCGGTACCGCTCAGGGGGCCGCTCGAGACGCCCTGGTAGCGGCGTTTCCGGAACTTTACCTCGACGTGACGCTGAGCGGCGACTACCGCGCGCGTATTCTCGAGCTTTCGCAGCAAACCTTCACCACCACCAACGGACTTCTAGTTCTCGCTATCTTTATCGCCGCGCTCGGCGTCGCCAACACGCTGGGGATGAACCTCGCTTCGAGGCAGCACGAGATCGCCGTGCTCCGCACCCTGGGCCTGACCCGGCGCGGGGTGCGGCTGGTCGTCACCGCCGAAGGCGTGGTGGTGGTGGCGCTCGGGACGGTGCTGGGTATCTTGACCGGGCTGCTGCTGTCGCAGGTCGTGACCACGGGCGCGGGCGCGCTGACCGGCTACCTCATCACCCCGGTCTACCCGTGGCGGCTGATCGTGGCGGCGTTGGTGTCGTCGCCTTTGGTCGGACTCCTCGCCTCCCTCGTTCCGGCGCGGCGGGCAGCGCGCCTTTCACCCGTCGTCGCGCTCGGGGGCGAGTAACGTGAAAGCTGTGCAGAGGCTCGAGCAACGAATCCCCAGGCACGCAACCTGCAAAAGAGCTGGACAAATAACCTGTGGCGGGCGGAACTGATGTTCGGCAGCCGTGAACCGGAGACCTCCTTGACAACCTCTACAAAAACCCTCGAGACGCTCCCGAAGGCCGCGCAGCATCCCCACGCCAAGCCGCGCGCCCACGCGCACCCCGACGCTAAACGCCAACCCCCGGCGGAAACCCGGCCCCACGCCGTCGCCGCTACCGGCCTCAGCAAGCACTATCAGCTCGGTGGGGAGACGGTAAAAGCACTTTCAGGGCTCGAGCTGATCGTCCCGCAGGGGCAGTTTCTGGCGGTGATGGGGCCGTCGGGGAGTGGCAAAAGCACGTTGCTTCACCTTCTGGGGCTTTTGGACAGCGCCGACAGCGGGACCATCCACATCGCTGGAGAGGCCACCGCTGGACTTTCCGACGACGCGCTGACGGCGCTTCGCCGCGACCGTCTCGGCTTCGTCTTTCAGGGTTTCGAGCTGATTCCCAACCTGAGCGCCCGCGAAAACATCTTGCTCCCCGCCGAGGTCGCCGGACGCGGCGCGGAGGCCGCCGAGACGCTCGCGCGCCTCGCGGCGGTGCTGGGCATAGAAGCGAGGCTCGAGCACCGCCCCACCCAGCTCTCCGGGGGTCAGCAGCAGCGCGTCGCGCTCGCGCGGGCGCTCATCAACAATCCGGTCGTTATTTTGGCCGACGAACCGACCGGCAACCTCGACACCCGAACCGGCGAAGAGGTGCTCAGCTTGTTTCAGCGCGGCGTCAGAGACGAGGGCTGGACGGTCGTGATGGTCACGCACGACCCCAAAGCCGCGCTCTACGCCGACCGCATCGTCTTTTTGCGTGACGGTCAACTCGTCGGCGAAACGCTCACGGAAGACGCCGACGCGCGCGGCACCATCGAGCGGTTTGTGGGTGTGTAGGTCTTGGCGACAGGTGTTTTCTGCCGAAACTGGTGCGAGCGAGTGGCTTGTAGCGTGTGGCTTGTGGGTTGAAGTTCATACGCTATTTACTCGCTCCGGGATAAAAACCCGGACTAAAATGTCCCAAAAGTTGATAGAACCTGAACCGCTGTTTTGTAAAAACTTTTGCGTTCCGGACAGGATTTGTGAGTTCTTTCGGCTCGAGTTGTGTACACCCGGCTAAAACTCAGTAATCTGAAACTTTGACTGTCCTCGAGTCCGGTTTGACAATACAGCCCAGCTCCGGACGCCCGCAAGACAAACCTTCCTCCCACCGGCAACGTCACACCGTCAAATCAGGGTGTGACGGTTTCGCGGCAACATCCTCCCCAGCTCGAGGCTCACCCCGACCCCTAGAGCCTACCTGGTCAGCTCGAGTGTTAAGATGATGCCAGCGTGCTCAGCAACCATTCATCTTGCCGGTTTTCGGACCCGAGGCCCCTTGCGGTGGGCGTCTGATTTGGACCGGGCTCGAGTTCGGCCTTCCTTTCAGCGCCGCCGTTTCCTCGTGGTGAGCGGCGCTCCCCACGACAGGAAACGCTTGTGACCCTCTCAGCCGGGGGAAAGCCGGAGATTTTGTTCGCCACCATCGCAGCGGGCGGGTCGCACGTCTCGTCGGCGGAGGCGATGGCGCAGGCGGTCGAGGCCGAGTATCCCGGTCGCTACCGGCTCGAGCTCTCAGACCTGATGAAAGACTACGGTTTCGAGCGCCTAGACGCCCGGCACAAACGCTCGTGGCAGGCCGCGCTGGGCCGTCCCTGGACGATTACCTGGGGGCAGCGGCTGATCGACCGGATGCCCGGCGCGACGGTCGCCGCGCACCGCCTATTACTCCGCACCTTTGCTCGCCGCGCCGCCGCCCTGCTTACCGAGCGCCAGCCCCGGCTGGTCGTCGCCAACCACGGCTGGCTGACCACCGCCCTGACGCTGAGCCAGCGCAGCTTCGGGCTCCGCGTTCCGGTGCTAACCTTTCAGACCTCGACGCTCGACGCCACGGCGTTATGGGCCGAACCCGGCGCGGAGCGTTTTATGCTGGGTTCGCCGGTCGCCAAAGAGATTTTGGTGCGGCTCGGCGTGGGCCGCGACAAGATCGACGTGGTGGGCTATCCGGTTCGGCAGGCGTTTTTGCGCGCACCGAGCAAAGCGCAGGCGCGGGCGAAACTCGGGTTGCAAGAGCACTTTACCTGCCTCGTCTCGTTGGGCGGCGAGGGCGTCGGCGGCAGACCCCTCGAGCAACTCCAGACTCTGCGGCAGCTCGAGTTTCCGGTGCAGGTGGTGGTCATCGCCGGACGCAACGCCGAACTCACGCGTCAGCTCGGCGTCCTCACGCGGCACGACCCCCTGCTACGCGCCGAAGGCTTCGTAACGAACATGGCCGACTTCGTAGCGGCGAGCGACGTGGTGATCGGCAAAACCGGCCCGGCCGCCGTGTTCGAGAGTCTGGCGGTCGGTCGTCCGGTGCTGGCCCCCCACCGCTCGGGGGGTATCGAAAATAAACTCATCGACTTTTTGGGGGCGCACGAGTTGGGCGGTTACGTTCCTACGCCCGACGCCCTCAAGGGGGCCGTCCGCGCCTACTACACCGACCCCGAACGATTGTCACAGGTCGAGCGGCGCGCGCGGCAGTTCGATTTTCCCGACATGACCGGGCGGGTAGGTCGCTACATCGCCCACTACGCCGAAACCCGCCACCCCGACCTCTCACTCGTCGGCAACGGCATCAGCTAGTGCGCCTTTTCTGGCAGACGCTGCTGATCTCGCTCGCGCTGGGTCTGGGCTGCTTGTACCTCGTCTTGCCCGAGACCTTCGACCGCGAAACGCTCCGCACGCTCGCGGTGCTGGGTGTTCCACAACTTGCGCTGCTCGTCGCCGTGCTCACGCTGCGCTGGCTCGTAGGCGGCTGGCGAACGGCGCTTTTGGTGCGTTTCAGCGGCGCGTCCCTGACGCTTTGGGGAGGCGTCCGCGCGCACCTAGTCGGCGTCTTCGCTTCGGTCGTCACCCCTTCGGGGGGCGGTAACGCCGTCGGTCTCAGCTGGTATCTGACGCGTTACGGCGTACCGCTACAAAACGCGGTGATCGCCAGTTTGCTCATCGCGGTGCTCGATATGGCGTTTTTTGCCTGGAGCGTACCGGTCGCGTTTTTGTACCTCGTTCGGGCCGGGTCGCCGCTGCCGGTAGCGGGCCTCGGTTGGCTCGTCGCCGTGTTCGCGGTCTCTATCTTGACGCTCAGCTTGCTCCTGACCTTTCGTCTGAAGCTCTTTATACGCGGCGTCGGCGCACTTTTCAGGCTTCCCGGACTCCGCCGTTTTGCAGCAAAAACGACCGGCTTTTTAGCGAACCTCGAGACTGCCAGCCACACCTTCGCCCGCGCCCCGTGGCCCGTTCACCTCGGCTTGCACAGCTGTACGGCGCTCTTCTGGCTCGTCAATTTCGCCTTTCTAAACGCGGTCGCCGCCGCCCTGCGCCTCGGCGCGCCGCAGCTCGAGCTGCTCGCCAGCTATACCCTCATCCACGCCTTTGCGTTCGTTATACCGACGCCCGGCGCGAGCGGGTACATGGAGGGCGCACTTTCGCTCGCGCTCGCCGGACGCGCCACCCCGCAGGCGGTCTCGACGACAGTTATCGTCTGGCGCTCGCTGAGCTACTACCTTTATTTTATTCTGGGGCCGCTTATCAGCGGGCGGGCGCTCGTTAGGGGCGTGGCGGGGAAAACGCTCAACAGGTCTGGTCGATAGGGGTAAACCCCAAAAACCAGCCGACCCGCCGTCTGTTGGTTTCAGACAGCAGCGTCGTCAGCGTCAAACCGTCGAAACAGGGGTAGACGCGCTCGAGGATATCCGCTGGAATCTGCCTGGCGGGGCGCTCCGCCAACATCGCGTCGGCCTCACGCGACGCCCGGAAAACTGCGCCCGGTTGCCCGGCAGCGGCGAGGTGAAGCAGCCCGGTCAGGTAGCGTCCGGCGAGCATCTCGGTTTTGCGCCACCCCCGGTAGTAACGCCGAATCGTCACCAGGTCGTTACGGAGCGGCAGGTAAGCGGCTCTCGCTTTAACCCTGGCTCCCCGCGCGTCCCACAGATGATAGACGGGCGCGTCCGGCAGATAGTCGGCCTCCCAGCCACGGGCGAGATACTCGATCACCGTGGGCGGCTCGGTCTCGTACATAAAGTAGCCTTCCGGACTCGGTGGTACCAGCAAGGCGGCCTCCCGGCGAAACGCCACCGCGCCCGCGTGAAACCCACGCGTCGGGGCGTAACGCCGCCCGTTGCGGAGTTCGGGGAAGTAGGGCGTGTAACTGAGTCGCCCGGAGGCGGGTTCGACAAAGGGCAGGGCGACGAGCGCGAGTTGCGGCCCCCGCTCGTGAAAATGCTCGAGCACCCGCTGAACCGTACCTTCAGCTGGGCAAGCGTCGTCGTCTAGCTGAAAGACGAACTCGCCGCGCGCCGCGCGAACGGCTTCGGGCAGGGCTTCAAAGCCTCTCGCCACGTCGTTACGAATCACCCGGACGGACGGAAACTCGCCTCGAATCATTCCCGCCGTGCCGTCCGTCGAGGCGTCGTCGATCACGATCATTTCGTACACGGAACCCGCTCTCTCAGAAAGCGTAGTTAGAAGCTCGCGCATCATCCCTTTACGGTTGTGGGTAGGAAAAATCAGGGTTGCCTGAACATCACTCATCGCGCCCGAGTCTATCACCGGGGGGTGGGTCGGGGCTGGCGAGGGCCAGAGGTCAGAAAGTGGGGGTTCTCCCGGCAGCTTCGACCCGACAAACCAAAACGTAGGCCAGACCGTATGATTGAGCGGTGAACCGTTCTATTTTCAGCCCCCGGAGACGCCCTTGTTCAGGCTTTTAGCCGCGCTCGTAAGCCGTTATCCCCGCTACGTCGTAGCGTTCTGGTTGGTGCTGGGCGCGCTCGCGCTGCCCCTGGCGGGGCGCGTGGGCGAGGTTTTGGACGCGCAACCGAGCACCGTGCCGGGGAGCAGTTCCGCCCGTACCGACGCGCTCTTAGACGCGGAGTTCGAGGGGCGTAATCAGGGCGTGCTGGTGCTCGTCGCCCGCTCGGAGGGCGCGCGGGTCGGTGAGGCTGCGTTCGACGGGGCGTACGCCGAACTCGCCCGCGACCTGCGCGAGTTGCCGGGTGTAGACGGTATCCAGGACTACCGGGACGCTTCGGGGTTGACGCTGGTCGCGCCGGACTCGAGCTACGTCGTCTCACTTCTGACGCTCAGCCGCAACGTCCCGGAGCGCGAGACGCTGGGGGCCATTGACGCGGTGCTGGCCCGCACGGACGCGTTTTCGTACAGCCTTTCGGGTGGTGAGGCCGTCAAACGTGAACTCGAGGCGGTGAGCGCCGACGATACCCGGCGCGCCGAGTTGTTCGGCTTGCCGCTCAGCCTCGGCGTTCTGATTTTGGCGTTCGGCGCGCTTGTAGCCGCGACCCTGCCGCTGCTGGTAGCGGCGGTTTCGGTCGTCCTCGCCTACGCGCTCCTCTTTGTCGTCGGACAGTTTTTTCCTTTTGCGGTCTTTGCCCAAACCATCGTCACCATGCTGGGTCTGGCGACCGGGATCGACTACGCGCTGCTGATCGTCAACCGATTTCGTGAGGAGCTGGCGCGTACACCACGGCCCAGAGACGCGGCGGCGGCAACGGTCTCGACCGCCGGACGCGCGGTGGCGTTCAGCGGCTTTACGGTGATGATCGCGCTCGCCGCACTTTTAGTGCCACCACTGGAGTTCGTCCGCTCTATCGGTCTCGGGGCGATGGTGGTGCTTTTCGTCAGCGTGCTGGTATCGGTCAGCGCGCTGCCCGCGCTCCTGGCGCTCCTCGGCGAGCGCGTCAACGCGGGCCGCCTGACGAGGCGCACACCCGGAAACCGCAGCCGCGACTTCTGGCAGGCGCAGGCGCGGGTGGTGCAGCGCCGTCCGCTGGTGTGGGCGCTCGGCGGCGTCGCCTTTTTGGTGCTGCTCAGCCTGCCCGCTTTCGGCATCGTCCTGGCCGACCCCGGCAGCGAAGGTCTGGGGCCGACGACGGACACGCGGCAGGTTCAGGAGGCGCTTCAGGAAACCGGGCTGGCAGGGGTTCAAGACGCGTTTACGGTGGTGCTCGACTTCGGCGAAGCGGGGTTTTTCAGCCCGTCAGCCGTCCGGGTTACGTCGCAGTTTTCGCGCCGGGGGGCCGAACTCTCAGGGATCACCCAGGCGTATTCGGCGACCACCGCAGGCGGTCTGCCGCCCCTGTTCGTCGCCGGTTACTACGCCAGCCGCGAGGTGGCGCTGGCGAGTCCGCTCGCCGAACTCGCCCGCACGACCGTCAGCGAGGGTGGTCGTTACGCTCTCGTCAGGCTTTTCCCGGAGACCGACCTGCCTTTAGCGGCGGTGCGTCAGCTTGAAAACGAGGTCGCGGCGCTCGCTGCCGACCTCAGCGTCGAGGCGTCGGTCGGCGGCAACCTGATCCGCGAACGCGAGTGGACGCACGCGCTCTACCGCAGTTTTCCGGTGGCGGTGGCCCTCGTCTATCTCACCACGCTGGTCTTGCTCGGTTTCGCCTTTCGCTCGCTCCTGATCCCCATCAAGTCGGTTTTACTCAACACGCTTTCGGTCGGGGCCGCGCTCGGCGTCGTTACGCTCGTATTTCAGTACGGCGTCGGCGCAACGTGGTTCGGACTGTCCGGGGCGCTCGGCTACGTCGACAGCAGCACGCCGATTTTCGTATTCGCCATCGTTTTCGGTCTCAGCATGGATTACGAAATCTTTATGGTGACGCGTATTTTCGAGGCGCACCGCCGTGGACACTCGGATCACGACGCGGTGGCGCTGGCGCTCGGCGCGACGGGCGGCGTAATCAGCAGCGCCGGACTGATTATGATCGTCGTGTTTTCAGCGTTTATTTTTAGTCAGATCGTCTTAATCAAGACGCTCGCGCTGGGGCTGACGGTCGCTATCTTGCTCGACATCACGCTCGTCCGGCTCGTGCTGGTACCCGCCGTGATGTCGCTCGCGGGCCGGTGGAACTGGTGGTTACCACGCCCGTTCGCGCGCCGGGAAAAGGTGAGGCAGGGGCATGACTAGGTGGGTTGGAGTTTTTGGTTTGGATACTTGTGAGACCGGACTCGAGCCCCCAACTGCGCCTAACCGCTCAGCCCGACCTTTTGGTAAGCTCGCGTACGCTTAGAGCCCAAGAAAAGCACCCAAGCACCCAGGAGACCCCACTGTGACCCTTTTGGCCCCGGACATCCGCACCGACGACGACATTTTAAGTGGCGCAGCTTTAGCGTTTTTGACGGCGCTCCACCACACCTTCGACAGCACCAGACAAGACCTGCTCGCCCGCCGCCGCGACCGGCAACGGGCGTTCGACGGGGGCGAAAACCCCGACTTTCTCGCCGCGACGCGGAGCGTTCGTGACGGCGACTGGCAGGTCGCCCCGGCCCCCGCAGACTTAAGCGACCGCCGCGTCGAGATCACCGGCCCCGCCGAGGCCAAAATGATGATCAACGCCCTTAACAGCGGCGCAAAGGTCTTTATGGCCGACTTGGAAGACGCCCTCTCCCCCACCTGGGACAACGTACTGGGGGCGCAGGAAAGCCTCCACGCGGCGGTTCGCCGAACCCTGACGTTCGGGAGCGGCGACAAAAGCTACAGCTTAAACGGTCAGCTCGCTACGCTGGTGGTGCGCCCGCGTGGTCTGCACTTGGGCGAAAAACACCTCACCGTAGACGGCGAGGTGATGTCCGGCAGCCTATTCGATTTCGGCCTTTACTTTTTTCACAACGCGCGCGAGCTGCTCGGGCGTGGCAGCGGCCCCTACTTTTATCTACCGAAGCTTGAAAGTCACCTCGAGGCCCGTTTCTGGAACGACCTGTTCAGGTTCGCTCAGGATTATCTGGACGTGCCGAGGGGTACGGTGCGCGCCACCGTCCTCATCGAAACGCTCCCCGCCGCCTTCGAGATGGACGAGATTTTGTACGAACTACGCGAACACGCCGCAGGTCTCAACGCGGGCCGCTGGGACTATATTTTTTCGTACCTCAAGACCTTTCAGGCACGCCCCGACAAACTCCTGCCCGACCGCGCCCAGGTAGGCATGACCGTCCCCTTTATGCACGCCTACACCGAACTGCTGATCCGCACCTGCCACCGGCGCGGCGCGCACGCCCTCGGCGGGATGGCGGCGTTTATCCCCAACCGCCGTGAGGCGGGCGTGACCGAGCAGGCGCTCCATAAGGTCAGGGCGGACAAACGCCGCGAAGCGCAGGCCGGGTGCGACGGCACCTGGGTCGCCCACCCCGACCTGATCGGGGTTGCGGAGGCCGAGTTTAGCGCGGTGCTCGGCAGCGAGCCGCATCAAAAAAGCAGGCTGCGAGACGACGTGACGCCCGACGCCGCGGCGCTTCTCAGCTCGGACGTACCGGGCGGCAGCGTCAGCGAGGCGGGGGTACGCGAAAACGTCAGCGTGGCGCTCCACTACCTGAGCGCGTGGCTTTCCGGTACCGGGGCCGCCGCCATCAACAACCTCATGGAGGACGCCGCCACCGCCGAAATCTCGCGCGCGCAGCTGTGGGGCTGGCTCCGGCACGGGGCGCGGCTCGAGACCGGTGAGGTCTTCTCCGCAGCGGACTATCAGAACATCCGAGATGAAGAACTCGGCAGGTTGCGTGAACAGCTGAGCGCGGCACGATTGGACACGTCAAAACTGGACACTGCCGCCGAACTTTTAGACGACCTCGTGCTGAGCAAGACCTTTGCGCCGTTTCTAACCCTGGAGGCGTATAAGCTGTTGAATTAGGTTTTTTCGGCGTCCTGAATGAAGAAGCAGGGAGTAGGGAAAAAGAAGTAAGAATTGAGAAGCAAGGAGCAGGAAGTAGGTGTCAAGGAAGTTGCAGCGTGTACGCGGGTTGCGTGCTTGAACGAACTCGAGCATGGTATCGACACGATCTTTTGCCCCTGACGATACCTCCAGCTGACCAAACCGGGGTCGGGATTTGCTATGATTGTGACCGGGGAGGCAATTATGAAGGTAGCGCCGAAAGCGGTTACAGAGACGTCTCGAGACCATCACACCCGGCTGGCTTTGATCCGTTCGCTGTTGTGCGAATACCGCGTCACCGGCGACGTCGAACTCGCCGAGTTCGTCGAGAACTATACGCGGGCGCTCGAGTTGGACCTCGCCGACGCTACCGCCGCAGGCAAAGTCACGGCGCTTCAGCACATCTCCGAAGACGTCAGCGCACTTTTAGCCGACACCCAGCTCCGCGTCTCGCACGAACGCTCCCGCCGGAACGCCCCCGGCATCCCCTAACACGCACTCACTATCTAAAACTTATGGCTCGGTACTCAGCACTCATCTCTCGATACTCATTGCTCAGTACTTGACACTCAACACTCATTGCTCAGTACTAGGCACTCATCTCTCGGCACTCGGCACTCATCTCTCAGCACTCATTTCCCTCTTCCCCCACACCGTTCGCAACCCGTAACGCACCAACTGCCCACTCGAGTACGCCGTTATCCCGTTCGGCCCAGCCAACTGCAACCGGCCCCGGTCGTCTACCCCGGCCCCGGTACCCGAATGCACTTCGTCACCCACGCGAAGCTCGAGGGGCTGACCCAAAAGAAGATCGAAGGGCGCGTAGGCTTCCGGCAAGCTGAACCCGGTTTCGCCCCCCACATCCCCACCCGCGTCCCCGGCAAGGTGCGCCAGACCGCGCTGAAGGCCCTCGAGCACCACCATATGCACGCCGTCCACATCCCAGCCGCGCAACCCGGTCGCGCCGTCCGGTACGTCGTTATTGACGTTCATCCCGACGCCGATGAGCAGATGCCCCTGTACAGCCTCGGCGAGCACGCCCGCGAGTTTTTTGCCGCAGTAAAAGAGGTCGTTAGGCCATTTAAGACCCGGCTGCACCCCGTACACCGGCAGCACCTCAGCGATTCCGAGCGCCAGCGTCAGGGCCGCGTGAGGGTGCAAGATGCTGGGCGCGTGGGGGTCGGTGAGGGCCGGGTCGCGTACGGCGAGCGTCTGGTAGCTGCCGCCGCGCTCGGCCCGCCAGTCGCGCGCCCGCCTGCCCCGCGCCGCCGTCTGGACCGCAGCGCGCACCACCAGCCCGTGAACGTCGTCGCCTGCCAGAAGTCGCCGCCGCAAGTCGTCTTGGCTCGAGGGCAGGGTGTCGAACTCGAGGATGCGGAGGGGGATCACGCGGGGGGATGAGTTCCGAGTACCGAGTGCTGAGTGCCGAGTGCTGAGTAGCGAGCCAGGAGCAATAAGTGGTGAGTAGTGAGTTTTGTGTCTGAAACGTACTTGATGTGACGAAACCGGTGTAAATCCGGACTGCCTGCAAAAACCGCTGTATGTTTCACGTCGTCACGCTACGGCTTCGCGGCGGATGCTGAAGACGCGGCTGACGCCGCTTTCGGTGGTCACGCCCCAGAGCGCCGACGCCACCTCCATGGTGGCTTTCTGGTGGGTGATAAGGACGAACTGGGTACCGCGCTCCGACAGCTCGCCCAAAAAGGCGCAGAAGCGGCGGATGTTGGCCTCGTCCAGAGGCGCGTCGACCTCGTCCAGAATGGCGAGAGGCAAGCCGCTGGTGTCAGCGCCGTCGCCACCCGAGGCCATCAGCGCGAACAAAAAGGCGAGCGCGCCCATCGTCCGTTCGCCGACCGACAGCAGCGACAACGCCCGCGTCTGTTTCGTGGGGGGCTGAAGACCGAGTTTCAGACCAGCCGGACGCCCGTCTTCCCAAAGCAGTTCGGCGCTCGCCTCTGCGCCCGCTCCGAACAGGCGTTCGGCGTAGTGCGAAAAGCCCAATTGCAGCGCCGCCGTACCCGCCACGAGCCGGTCGCGTACGGCGGTGTCGAGGTCGCCCAGGACGGCGCGGAGTTCGGCGGCGGCACCCTCGGCGTCCGTCATCTGCGCCGTGAGGTCGTCCAGCTGTCGTTTCTGAAGCGTGTGCTCGTGCGCCGCGCGGTGGTTCACCGGGCCGAGGTCGGTCAGCGCCGCGTCTACCTCCGCAAGTCGGTCACGAAGACTGCGGAGCGACCTCGGCGGCTGGCCCAAACCGGCGTCTAGTCCCGCCGGGAACGCGCGGTGTTCGGCTTCAGCCCCCTCGAGCGCAGCCTCACGGCGGGCGCGGGTGAGGTTGAGGGTCTCCAAATCGCCGCCCAGCTCGGCCTGAGTACGGCTGAGCGTCTCGAGCAGCGCCTCGGATTCGGTTTCGGCCCCCTGCGCCGCTCGGTAGTGTTCCTCTTCCGCGTTACCCGACGGCAGCGCGGTCTCGGCGGTGTGGAGGGCCGTTTTCGCCTCCGTAACGGCGGTATCGGCCTGGGCGGTCTCCTGAGTCAGCGCCGCCGACCGTTCGCGGAGGCCCGCCAGACGCATCTGCGCCGCCCCGTAACGCGCCGCGTCCGCGTCGAAAGTCCCTTTGCGTTCGCGCCACAGCTCGAGCGCCCCCCGCGCGTCCCCCACGCGCGCCCGTGCGTCGCTGAGGGTTTGGCGCAACGTGTCGGCTTCGGTCTGCGCCGCCGCCAACGCCGCCTCGAGGGGGGCGGCGTCGGGGACTTCGGTCTCCTCCGGGGGCGTCAGCTGGGCCAGCGCCGCGCTCAACTGCTCGTAACGGCGGGTCAGCTCGGTACTGAGCGACGCCTGCGCCGCCGCCGCCTCGCGCGCCGCCGCGACCACCCGCGCACGCTCCCGCTGCTCCGCCTGAGCCGCAGCGAACGCCTCACGGTTCGCCGCGACCTCGGTTTGTTTCGCCCGGAGCGTGGCGGTCAGTTCGGTGGCGCGGCTCTGCGCGGCGCGAGCGGCGGTTTCAGCTTCTTTAAGTTCGGCGGCCGCGCCGAGCACCAGCCCGGCACTCTGCAAGCGGCCTCCGGAGATCGCGCCGTACGCTTCCAGCACGTCCCCTTGCAGGGTTACGAAACGGGGCCGGACGCGGTGGCGTTTGGCGAGCGCGACCGCTTCGGGCAGCGTCGTCACGAGCGCCGTTCCGCCCAGCAGCTGCTCGACCACCCGGCGGTGCGCCTCGCTGCTCCCGACCACCTCGCTCGCCAGCGCGACCACGCTCTCCTCCTCCGCCAGCGCAGGGCTCAGACGCTGCGACCGGCCCGCGATCAGCTCGAGGGGCAGCAGCGTAACCCAGCCACCCGAACGCCGCACGTACGCCAGGACCGCCTGCGCTACCTCCGACGACGACACCACGACGTGTTCAGCGCGCCGCCCGAGCGCGCTCGAGACCGCCTGCGCGTACTCGGGCGGAACCGTAATCAGGTCGGCGACCGACCCTACGACCCCGGCAATCCCCGAAGTAAGCGCACTTTTCGGCCCCTGCGCGTAACCCCGGCGCGCCTCGAACGCAGCCCGTTGCCGCGCGGCGGCCTGCGTGCGGGCCTGCGCCTCGGCGGACGCTTCGGCGTGCTTTTGCTGAAGTTGTGCGAGCGCGTCTTGGGCGGCCTCGAGCACCCCCGCCTGCGCCTGAAGGGTCGCTTCAGCCGCTTCCGCGCCGCGCAGCGCGTCCGCGGGGTCGGTCTCGGTAAGCGCGGCCCGCTGCGCCTGAATATCAGTGATCTGCGCCTCGAGACCCTCACGGCCCGCGTGGTAGCGCGCCCGCCCCTGCGCGGCGTCGGCCTCGGCGCGGCGGGCAGCTCCGAGCGCCCCCGTGCGTTCCGCGACCGCCTCCCGGTTCGCGCGCTCGGCGGCCCCCACCTTGTGGGCGTCCGTTTCGGCGGCGGCGAGCGCGCCTTGCAACTCCGCTTCATCCCCCCCGGGGGGTGTCGGCGGCGTCGGCGCAGCGTAGACCTGTACGTCGGCCTCTATTCGCGCGGCCTCGCGGAGAAGCGCCGCGTGCTGCGTTTGGACGGTGCTCAACCGTTCGCGCGCGACCCGCACGTCGCCCCGGCGGGCCTCGCTGTCCGCCATAAACTGCCGGTACTGCGCCTCGGCTTCGGCGCGCCGCGTTCGACTCTCCCGGCGCGCCACCTGTGCGTCCGCGAAGGCTTCACGGCCCTCGAGCAGCTTCGCCTCTAACAGCGCCCCCCGGTCGCGGAGCCCCGCCAGCTCACCAGAAAGCCCCTCGACCCGCCGCAGACTCAGCGTAAACCGGAGCCGCAGCTGTTCACGCCCCAACTCGGCGGCGCGTTCGGCTTCGGCGGCCTCGTGCGCCAGCATCTCAACGCGTCCAAGCAGACCCTGCCGCACATCTTCCAAACGCACCAGATGTGCCTGCGCCGTCTCGAGGCTCGAGAGCGTCCCCTCCCGCCGCGCCGACAACCGCGCCACCCCGACACTTTCAGCGACGTAAGCGAGCAGTTTCGGCGGGTCGGCCATCAACACCCCGCTGACCTCCCCCTGACCGATCACCGCCAGCCCGCCGCGACCGAGGCCGGTACCCGACAGCTCATCCTCCAAGTCTAAAAACCGCGCGGTACGCCCCCCCACCTTGAGGCGGCTTTCACCGTCGCCGGTCAACGTGCGCGACACGGTAAGGGTACGGCCCCCGTGCTCGAGGCCGACCACCACCTCGGCAAACCCCAGACCCCGTTTGCCCGCCGACCCGTGAAAGATCAGCTCGCGTTTGTCGCCCGCCCGAAACTCGCTCGCGCGCCCCCCACCCGACGCCCAGCGAAGCGCGTCGATAAGGTTCGACTTGCCCGAACCGTTGGGGCCGACAATCGCCGTAACGGGTTCGGTGAACTCGAGGGTGGTTCGGTCGGCAAAACTCTTGAAACCTTGAAGCGTTAGAGAAGCGAGGCGCACGCCGGTGAGTCTACCAAGCCCGTAGCAGGTAGCGCGACAGGGTGCCGAGAAACGTTAGGATCGGTCAAAACAGGGTACTACAGAAACTTAGGCGTTACCTTCACCGAGCATGTTGATGATGTGACGAGCGAGCCGATCTTTTATTTCGCGGTGCCTGGGTACAGGCTGCGACACCTTCGTACGTGGGTTGTGTACGGGTCGTGACTTCCACCACGCCGAACGAATTCACACCCGAGTTCTTCAAGACGCCTTATTTACGCCTTATTAAGGTTGCGTTTCACGCAACATCGAGTTCGGCAACCCGGCGAACTGCGCCGCTCGTCAAATCCCTAAAGATGTCGGTGAGGTTGGCGCGGAGTTCCGCTTCGCTTGGGGTAATTGGGGTAATTCTCGGGTCGAAAAAATGCTTACGCTAAGCGTAGCTCATGGTCTTCACTAGCTTTCGCCACGAATGGGTGAAATTCAACGCCTGTGAGTGCGTTTGAGTAATTGTTGAGGCGCACCCTGGACCAAGAAACGGCTCACAGGAGACATACCTCATCACGGTTGCTAATGGCTTCTGCGGTACCACCTCACTACAACGAGCAGCAAAAACACCGCGAGCAAGGGAAATAGCACATAGCAGTAGTCTGTTGACACCGGTTCAATAAGATAGTAGAACAGGGGCAAGGAGGCGAGCGATGAGTAACCGTCTGCCTGTCACACCTGCGCCTGGGCTGCTTGAGGCTTATGCTCAGGCGTTCGACCCG
>JAABUN010001890.1_pt1 | contig 41510 bp, 38 predicted proteins | sample 5559311 | NCBI WGS metagenome assembly JAABUN01 (sample SAMN10711877, study PRJNA513370) | rock metagenome | isolation source: Antarctica rocks | place: Antarctica: Victoria Land, Siegfried Peak sud
GCCCGTCTTCCTGTTGAGCGTGTTGAACCTCACGCGGGAGCTGGAGCTCGCGGCTGGGTAGAGGGCGACCGGACAGGACACCAGCGAAAGCTTCAGGTAGCCCTTCCAGTTGGAACGCGCGGCCATATTCTACTCCTACGCACAACCCGTGATCGGGCCCTGCCCGGCACCATGGGCACGACAACTTGCCCGCACAGACACTGACGGGCAGACATGAAGGAACCGCCTATGCGCGGCCGGTAGAGGGAACCATGATCGACCGAGGAAGGAAAGCCCGCGCATGACGGGGGCCGGGCCAGGTTCAAGGATGTACGTGCATGGACGGCTGCGCGGGATCACGAGGGCTCGCCTTGAGGGCCGGGTGCGTGGAGCGGGGTTCGAGCTCGTCAGGAAGGCGTCCGCAGCCACTGTCATCGTGATTGCTCACGGCACCGCCGCGTCGCTCGGGGCTGAGATGGTCCTGGTTCTGCCGCGAGGCGCGGCCGCGGACGTAGGCGTCTTGAGCGAGACCTCACTCAAGAGGCGGCTCGGGATGCTTCCCTTGAGCCCAAGCACCGCACGAACGCTGACCGAGGATGAACTTGCGCGAGCCGGCAAGGTCCCGGTGAACTACATCCGCTGCCTTGCAGCTTACGATGTGCTTGACCCCGAGGGTGGTCGGTTCGGCTTCGCCGATTTGCTTGCCGCCCGGGAGGTCGCCCGATTGATGAGCGAGGGCTTCAGCCCGGCTCGCATCCTCGGCGCGTTTTTTCGCCTCGCCGAGGCCGGGCAGCACCTCTCAACCACCCGCCTTGCCTCAGCTCCTTGGTCGGAACACGAGATCGTCCAGGAGTTTCACGGGCGGCTCGCGACTCTTCTCGGCCAGCTCACGCTCCCGTTCAGCGAGGCGCAGCCGAGCGTCGATGCGGTGTTCGCGAGAGCAGAAGAATGCGAGACGGCGGGAGACCTCGCGAACGCCGAGCGCTGGTACCGCGTTGCCGGCAAGATGGACCGCTCCGATCCAGTCATCCCGTTCAATCTCGGCAACATCCTCGACGAGCAAGGTCGACCCGGTGAGGCAATCCTCGCCTACAATGAGGCTGTCGCACGGGATCCGACGTTCCCCGACGCCAGGTACAATCTTGGGCTCCTCGCAGAACGAAAGCAGGACCGGGCCCTGGCCTGCCGACACTACGAAGGGGCGTTGAGGGCCGATCCCGCATACGGGGCTGCGCTGTTCGCCTTGGGGAAGATCCTCACTGACGGGGACCGGTTCGCGGAAGCTCACACGATCTGGGAGCGGTATCTTGCGCTCGCTCCTCCGAGCCGGGAGGGTCGTCTCGCGACCCGGTACCTCGCCCTGTGCCGACTAGGGTTAGCATCTCGTTCCTGTGCTTAATACCCGATGCTCTGACACCCGGCCGTATGGAGCGACCCGACTCGACATCGAAGATCGCGGCGTCGGAGACAGCGCCTCTTGCTTCCCCCGCCGTTCGCCGCCGGCGCCGCGATCGCCGCTCGCGCGGGTAATTCGAACCGTCCAGCTGGTCACGGCCGCGCTCCCGTTCAGACCTTGCGAGGCTCGACCACATCCGAAAGGTAGCTACGCAGATCAATTATGATGACGTCCCCGAACCCTTTGCGGTAAGCCTGGGAGGCTGATGCAAGGTGCGCCGATTTCGGCTCGCCGGGACCGCCGGGTATACCGAGAACGAGACAAGGGTCTTCGATCTTCTTACAAGCGGCCTCTAGTTCTAACGAGTACGTCTTGCGTACCCACTGGTCTAAACCGAGCACCAGCTCCTTGATGACTCCTGCAGGCACGCTTAATCTGTTCATGCGGAATAGTATCGCTGCACGAATAAACGCACTCGCAGGATAAATTCGCCTCTTCCCCGTTCCAGTATTTACCGCGCCCTCGGTTACAAGCAGACCTTCGCTGGTGTAGTGTTGGATAATTCTCATCGCCTCGGCCTTAGTGCCAAGGTTCGCATCAATTAGCTTTTTTGCTAAGCCCGCTGTCGTAAATGGCTCAGCCATCGGGTAATTTACCTGGTTCAGGTTTTGCGGGACGCTATCTACTCAGCGCTTTGTTGATTGCTTCGGAAGCGGTCGTCGCTGCCTGCCGTACGGGATCGTTTTGCAAATGCGCGTACCTTTGGGTGGTCCGAGGTTGTCGATGCCCCAAAAGCGCGCCCGTCAAGTAGAGGGACGCACCTGAGTTCACGGCTTCAGAGGCGAAGCTATGTCGGAGGTCGTGCAGGCGAACCCCGAGAAGGTTGGCCCGGGTTCGAATCTCACTCCACACCTTCTGAACTCCGACCACCGGCCCGGTACCACGAGACGAGGGAAATACCCACCCGTTTTCCCCTGGGCCAGCCAGCTCCTGCAAAAGCGAAAGGGCGTGACTCCCCAATGGGATGGTGCGAGCCCCAACCTTGCTGTCGGGAAGGTTCAGACTGCTCGCCACGAAATCAATATGCTCCCAGCGCAATCGTGTTATCTCAGAACGCCTAGCTCCTGTCAGGGCGAGCAGACGGATGCAGTCCAGATATGCGGGATTTACTCCTCGGTTGCGGGCATCTCTCAATGTCGCGCCGAGACGGTCCCATTCTTCGTGGGAGAGGAAGCGACCGGGCTGGCGTCCTTTTGCCGCCCGCACATGTCGAGTGACGTTGGTTCGCAGTGCTCCGAGCCGGATGCCAAAGTTAAGGACGGAAGAGAGGACAGCCAGACTCCTGGCGGCTGTGCCGCTCCCTCCCCTAACAATAGCTCGGCCCCGCCCGACTGTACGAAGATCCGCGCGCGTACCTCCATCGGTAACTTTGGCCAAGAACTCAATCACATCCCGGTCTGCAAAATGATCTAGTGCGAGGTGGCCTAAAACGGGCTTGATGTGGCGTTCTATGTTTGAGCGATCAGTAGACCAGCTACTCTCTTTTTTGTTTGGCTTATACATCCTCCCTTCTAATAGATACCGTTCGCAAAGCTCTCCGACGGTCAAGGCCGTGACGGGCAACCGTGCTTCCCTCGATGGGTCTATGCCGGATGCGATTTGTCCAACTAGTTTTTTGGCTGCTTTCCGGGCCTCGTCGGCTGTCAATGGCCCGTGCCGGCCGATGGTGATGAATCGCTGTCGGCCCGCCAAGCTAAATTTCAACACAAACGAGGCATCGCGCCTTTGCCGCCGAACGCCGAACCCTTTGATTTGCGAGTCCCAAACCGCAGCGCCGCTGGGGAGAGCGTCCACTATCCGTTTGGAGATCCTTGTTGGGGGCTTCTCAGATTGGGTCATAGAATGGACTCTACGAAGGTAGCTACAGTTTAGCAACAGACTCAGCGCCAACGCGGGCCATCGCTGGCGATAGCCGGAACAGGCAGTGCAAAGCTAAGCGTTTGATTTAGCTCGACATATGGATGGCAGCCGGTTACCAAGAATGGACATGGTTGGCTCGATAGCTGCAATCGCACTGCAGAGGTCAGCGGTTCGGTCCCGCTCAGCTCCACCACCCAGTCTCCCCAGATACTAGTTCCAGTGCCGTCCTGCATTTGGGGCGTTTCCTGTGGCTTAGCGGCACTCACCGCGCCTAAAGATAGTCGCTTGCTGCGGAACCTCTCTCTCTCTGACGGCCCGTTCTCGGGCCCAGTCTCTTTTTCCCCAGTTTCGGTTTCCGCGGATGCTCCCAGGCATCGCCTTGGGGACCTGCGGCTCTGCTTGATTCGAGTGACGGCTACAGGTCGGATGAGAAAGGCTGAATGCACCCGCTGACCGATCGCGGTGACGGGTAGCTCGCCAGGATGGCGGCAGGGCAAGTCTCGGCTGCCGCGTCACTCGTCCGGTCAGCACATCTTAGAGGTCGATCAGGAGCCGGACCGAGCCGAACTCGCCGCGCGACAACAGTGGGCTACTCCTTCCAGGCGTCCTGAAAGGAGTCGTTGATCCCCGTCGCCGTTTTCACGAGGTTCTTGATGTTGCATCGATAGATGGTCGGAAACTCGAGTTCGAGCATCCACGCGACAGGGACCTCCTCGGTGAGCACCTGCTGTACTTTCTTGTACAACTCGCGACGCTTGCCCTCGTTCTGTTCGGCCGCGGCCTCGGAAAATAGACGATCGACCTCCGGATTTGAGTAGCCCGCGACGTTGTTGAAGGGATTGCCCTTGGCGATGTTGGACGAGATATAGGTGCGGGCCACTCCCAAGGCGGGATCGCCGTATTGCGACAGCCACGTGAAGGCGAGGTCGAAATCCCAATCCGACAGACGCTGGCCGTAGCCCGCGACATCCGTCGTTAAGAGCTGCGCGTTCACACCGATATCCGCAAGATTTTGTTTGACGGCCTCGCCCCAGCGCCGCCAAGCCTCGCCATATGGCAGCGGAAGAAGCCGGATCGCCTCGCCCTTGTAGCCCGCCTCCTTCAAGAGCGCCTTGGCGCGCTCCGGATCGAACGGGTACTTCGTCACGTCGTCCGTGAAGAACCGGGTCGCGGAGTTGACCGGCCCGTTCGCGACCCGGGCGAGTCCGTTCCAGATCACATCCTTGGCAAATTCGCGGTCGATGCCGTACATCACCGCCTGGCGGAAGGTCCTGTTCGCCATCAGTGGCTGGCGGTGGTTGAACCAGATCCAGGATTGGGGGGCGATCATCTCCCACCCTTTCCCGGTCACGCAGGTGTTGGGCAGCTTGGCCAGCCGAGGGACATCGATATTCTCGACCGTTCCGCCCGTGAGTACGTCCACGCTGCCGGTCTCATAGGCGACAGCGCGGGACGCCGCGTCGGGGATCACCTGCCAATAAACCTCGTCCAGGCGAGGCAACCCGGGAACGTGGTAGTCCGGATTGCGCGTCAATCGGATGAACGAGCCCCGTTGCCACTCGGCAAGCTTGAAGGGGCCTGTCCCAATGGGTGTGTTGTTGGCCGGGTTCGTTTTGTAATCGGTGTTGTCGTACAGATGTTTCGGGACAATCGGGGACGTGCTGAGCTCGAACATGAGGATGAACGGCTCAAACGGGCTCTTCAGCGTATAGCTAACGGTGCTGTCGTCGACCTTCTCGATCTTCTCGACCCGCGTCGACACGATCGGCCGCCACCTCGGATGCGTTTCGCGCAGGAACTTGTCGGTCGAGAACACTACGTCGTCGGCGCCGAACGGTTTGCCGTCATGCCACTTGACGCCCTTCTTGAGATTGAATGTGTAGACCTTCCCGTCGGGTGAGATCTGCCAGCTTTCGGCGAGGGACGGGATGGGCTTCAGGTCGGGGGCGTATTTCAGCAGGCTCTCGTAGATGCTGCCCGCGACCATCTGGGTGGGCGTGTTCTGAACCAGCCCCAGCATGAGACTTGATGGCTCTGGCGTGACGACCGCCCGCACGACGCCGCCGCTCTTCGGAGCCTGCGCGGAGGCCGGTGACGCGCCGGCGATGAAGAGTGCTGCCGCCAGCGCATGCGCCCCCAGCAGAGCGGCCGGCGTGGTCCTCCGACGTCTCTGTCCGATGCGGATCAACATGGCTGGCCTCCTTGGGAGCGCGAGTGGTTTTCAGAGTGTCTCGAGCGTTCGGGCGACGGCCTCGGCCGTGAACGCGATATCCGCATCGGTGTGCGACAACGAGCTCAGGCTGTGCAGCGTGTTCGCGGGCGAGATATGCACGCCATGAGCCAGGAGAGCGTTCGCGAAATCCCGGAATTTGGCCCGGTCGACGAAGGAGCAGAAATCGCGGTAATCCGTGATTTCGTCGCGGTCCGTGAAGTAGAGCTGAAACAGGGATCCGACGTTCTGGACGATCGCGCGGTGGCGCGTCTGCGCCCCGACGACCTCCCGCAAGGCCTCCGCCATCTTGCGTCCGCACGCCTGAAGCTGGTCGAAACCCGCGCCATCCCGCGCCGTCATGAGGTCCAGCATCGTCTTCGTCGCATAGAGCCCGAGGCGGGGCGCGTTGTGGCTGCCGTAATGCAGCACCTTGCCCCATTCGAGCCCGTCCATGATGGCGGAGGGGCCGCAGATCGCGGCGATCGGGAAGCCCTGGCCCAAAGCCTTGCCGAAGGTCACGATGTCGGGCTCGAGACCGTAGAGCGCGGCGCATCCTCCCGGACCGACACGAAACCCCGTCACGGTCTCGTCCAGGTAGAAAAGCGCGCCGTGCTGGCGGCAGGCCTTCTGCACGAAGGACAGGAAGCCCGGCTTCGGGGGTATCACCCCCATATTGGTCATGATGCCTTCCGTGACCACGCAGGCGACGTTCCGGCCGTGGCTCTCCAGGGCCCTCGTGAGGACCGCCTCGTCGTTCCACGGGACGACGAGGGTGTCCTCCCACGAGCCGACCGTCAGGCCCGAGCTGTCCGGAATGCGGATGGGGTCGTTGCGATGGCCGAGCGCCGCCGGGACCTGGGGATTGGTGTTGAGCAGCACGGCATCGTACCAGCCGTGGTAATGGCCCTCGAACTTCAGGATCTTGCTCCGGCCGGTATGTCCCCGGGCCAGCCGGAAAGCCGCCATGCAGGCTTCGGTCCCGGTATTGGCGAAGCGGATCTTCTCGACATGCGGCAGGAGTTCGACGAGCTTCTCCGCGACCTCGACCTCCACCTCGAGAGCGGTCGCGAAATGCGTGCCGTGGACGACCTCCCGCTGCACCATCTCTACGATCGCCGGATGGGCGTGCCCGAGCGGCAGCGCCCCGAAGGACATCATCCAGTCGACATAGGCGTTGTCGTCGACATCGTAGAGGCGGGCGCCCTCGCCGCGCCGGATATAGGGCGGGTAGGGTGCGTAATTCGCCGGCCCGCGCGACGCCGAGCTGACCCCCTCGACCAGAACCTTGATCGCGCGCTCGTACAGTTGACCCGACGCCGTGTTCCGAAGCACGCGGTAAACCTCCTGGTCCGCCGGCGACCCTTGCCGGAGGACACTTGACCCATGTTTCCGGTCTTGCTTGCCTGTTTCCATGAGAAGCAGCGGCCACAGGGTGTCAACCCGACGTCCGCGAGCGCCGAGAGCCAGGGCATGCGGATCGTTTGGTCGCCGACCCAGTTGAATCACGCGGGTGCGGGCTTCGTCCAGCGCGGCCGTTTCCGGGCGAGCCCGGAGGTGCCGGAGCGGGCGGAGTTCATCCTCGACGCCGTCCAGGCGCACGGCCACGAGATCCAGGCCCCGCATGACAGGGGCCTCGACCCGATCCTCGCCGTGCACGACGCCTCCTATGTCACGTTCCTGCGGGAAGCGTTCGGGCGGTGGACATCGTTCGCAGGGTCGGACGCACCCTTGTTCCCCAACGTGCATCCGCGCGGCGGGTCGGCCTCGAAGCCGGACGGCATCGTCGGACTTGCGGGCTGGCACACGGGCGACATGGCCTGCGAGATCACCGCAGGGACCTGGGCCGCCGCCTACGAAGCGGCCCAATGCGCCGCGTCAGCCGCCTCGCTGATGATCGAAGACGGCCGGACCACATACGCGCTCTGCCGGCCGCCCGGCCACCACGCAGGTCCCGAGCGAGCAATGGGCTTCTGCTACCTCAACAACGCCGCCGTGTGCGCGGAGCTTCTCCGGCGGCAATTCACCGAGCGGGTCGCCATTCTCGATGTCGATGCCCATCACGGCAACGGTACTCAGGACATCTTCTACGGTCGGGAGGACGTGTTCTTCGCGTCGATTCATGGACACCCGTCCAACTATTACCCCTTCTATTGGGGATACCCCGAGCAGACGGGAGCCGGCGCCGGTCAGGGTGCGACGCTGAACGTCCCCTACCCGGTGGGCTCGGACGACGGCCCCTTCCTGGACGCGCTCAGTGCCGCGCTCGACGGGATCGCTCGCTTCGCGCCTGGCGCACTCGTCCTGTCGCTCGGGACCGACGCCTCGGTGCACGATCCGCACGGGCAGCATGCCGTCACGAACGAGGGGTTCGGCCGAATGGCGGAGCGGATCGCCGCCCTCCGATACCCGACCGTCATCGTGCAGGAAGGCGGCTACCCCTCCCCGGCGCTCGGAGGCCTGGTCGCGGACGTCCTGCACGCATTCGCATGAGGCTCGGCACGCTCCTGATCGTCTCGCCCGGCGAGCTCGGCACGAACGTTCTCGAGGCCGCAGGCCGAAGCGGGTTGTTCGACCGCATCGTCGTCGGGAGCCGTTCCATCGAGAAGGCGCGCGGCCGGATCCATAATGCCATGCTGGGCTGCGGGCTCGAGGGGCGGTTTCCTTGCTTCGAGGCAGTCGACTTCGACCTGAACGATCCCGCGAGCGCGCGCCTTCTCCGCAGCCTCGATCCGGACGTCGTGTTCTGCGCGCCCTCGCTCCGGCCGTGGTGGAAGATGGGCGGCTCCGATGCCAAACCGTCCAAGGCCGCGAGAGTGCCTTTTGGCGGGTTCGTCAGCCTTCAGCTCGCCCCGATGGCGGCGTTCCGCGACAGGTTCGCCGAATCGGGAGTTGCGGCCACCTGGGTGGCGGCGTCGTTTCCCGACGTGGTGAACCCGAGCCTCTGGAGGTCTGGGCGAGGGCCAAGCTTCGGCGTCGGCAACGTCCAGGAACCCGTTCCGAAGCTTCAGATCCTGATCGGGCGTGAGCTGGCGGTGCCGCCGTCCGACGTGAAGGTGAAGCTCGTCGCCCAGCACGCCTTCGAATACTTCATCTTCCGGGACCGCCCGCCAGATCTGCTGCCGCCCCACCGCCTGAAGGTCACCGTCCACGGGGAAGACCAGACGCCGCTCGGCGAGCGCGTGCTGAGGGAGCCGTTTACCTTCCCGTACGATCTGCACTTCAACCGGATCACGGCATCCGCGACCATCGCCGCTCTGCGCGCGCTCGCCTCGCAAGGACCGTCCGAGCTGCATCTGCCCGGCATCTTGGGCCTGGTCGGCGGCTTCCCGGTGGTGATCGAGCACGGCGCCATCCGCCTCAATGTCGCGCCCGATTGGACGGAGGAAGACGCGGTCGCGACCAACGAAGCCTCGCTGCCTTATGACGGGCTCGAACGCATTGAGGCTGACGGTACGATCATCTTTACTCGGGAGGCGATTGCCGCGCTTCGAGAGCTGACCGGGGCCACCCTCGACCATGTCCGTCCCGGCCGCGCGGCCGACCAGGCCGAGGTCATCCTGAACGCGTTGAATTAGCTCTGCAGGGGGCCGGTGCGGGGAAGTCGACGCCCCCAGAGAGGCAGGCAAGCGCTCCCTTACCGGCCGCCAACCTGGAGCGACCACTTCGCGAAGGTGCAGGGGCTCCTGGAGCGGCTTTGAGGACGCCGCGTGCTGGAGAGAGGCCCAGGCAGGCGCCTGCCAGGTGGGGCGCGACAGGTCTCGCCAGGTCGCTTGCGAGGTCCTGACAGGTGTGGAGCCTGAACCTTTGGTGGGGTTTGAACAGCTACGGCGACTCCTCGCGGGTCAGGACCAGGCTCAGGTTGTTGGCCGGCATCTCCACCCGCTCCCGGAGCTGCAGGCCGTGCCGGCCGGCCAGGGAGAGGACGCGGTCGAGTCTCCGGATGCCCCAATCGGGATCGCGCTCCTGCAGCCACTGGTCGAACGCGACGTTGCCCGGGGCCGGCTCGCGGCCATTCTCGAGGAAGGGGCCGTAGAGGAACAGGAGTCCGCCGGGCGCGAGCACCCGCCCGGAGCCGTCCATCAGGGCCTCGGCGGCGGTCCAGGGTGCGATGTGGATCATGTTGATGGACACGATCGCGTCGGCGCGCTCCACCGGCCAGGGCAGCCGCCGGACATCGAGCTCGATCGGGACGGAAAGGTTCGCGAGCCCGGCCGACGCCCGGTAGGCCACGATGCTCCGAAGCGCGTCCGGCTCGACGTCGGTCGGCTGCCACGCCAGCCCGGGAAGCGCCGCCGCAAAGTGAACCGCGTGCTCCCCGGTGCCGCTCGCGATCTCCAGCACGGTCCCGCTCGCGGGAAGAACGCGGCGGAGGACATCCAGGATCGGGTCGCGGTTGCGGGCGACCGGCGGAGACACGAGCGCGTCGTCCGGCACGGTCAGGTTGCCCGTCGATCGATCGCGGTCTCGATGATGCGGGCGATCTCCTCCATCACGGCCGTGTCGTCTCCCGCCATGCCGTCCATCGCGGCCATCCTGGTCACGACGGTCGCGGCGATCCTCTCCTCGACCGTGTTCTCCGCGAACGCATAATAGATCACGGCGCGCTCGCCGTCGCGGTGGCACCGGCCTTCGATCTGCTGCAGCTGGATGGCGCTGTGGCGCATGTCGTGCACGACGAGCGAACGCGCCTTTTGGCCGCCCGGCATCTCGCCCCGATGGAGAGAGATCGACTCGGTCACCGTGAACACGACCGCGTCGCAGGCGCCGGTCTGGAAGGCCATCCGGGCCGCCTCGTTCGCGTCCGCGGGCCGCTCGCCGTTGATCTCGCAGACGCGGCGGTCGCGCCGCCGAAGCGCCTCCGCCAGCATGGCGCCGGTTTCCAGATACGCGACCGAGACCGCGACCTGCTCGCCGGCGGAGAGGAGGTCCTCGCAGAACTCGGCCGTGCCGGCGACCCGGAGCAGGCTCGCCTTCTGGCGGAAGCGGAGGTCGGCGGCCCAGCCGGTCGCACGGCGCGTGCTGCCGCCCGCGAGGCCGAGCTCCCGCCTGAACTCGCGCCAGGTCGCATCGTAGAGACGGCGCTCCTCCCGCCCGAGCGCGATCGGGGCGAGCTCCCGCTGCACCTCCGGCCAGCCGACGATGTCGCTGGGGCGCCGCCGCAATCCGATGGCGTTCGCCCCCCGGTAGAGCAGGTCCGACATCACGCCGCGATCACGCTCGTTCGGCGACCAGCTCCAGTTCGTCCAACGTCCTTTGGCGCGCCCGATGCCGAGCGTCTTCATCAGGACCCGGAAATCGGCGAGCGTGCTCACCCCATGACCGGCCGCGTGGCCGAGCAGAGGCCCGATATAGGACAGCTCGTGCGGGGATTGTCCGGCGGTCGCGCTCATGAAGATCGAGAACGCCGCGGCGTCTGCGAGCCGGCGGCAGGCCATGCTTTGCTGGGCGTACGGATTTCGGAGACGGTGGCTCTCGTCGAAGATCACGATCGGCCATGTCCGCGCCGGCCGGCCTTCGCGGGCAAGCTCGTTGTTCCTGGCCCGCGCCGACCGTTTCGTGCTGGCCGGAGGCGGGGCGAAAAGGGACTTGATGCGCTCGTAGTTGACGAGCGTGACCGCCTTCGGGGCGAGAGCGCTGAGCGCGATCGTCCGCCGCCATTGCGGCATGCCGCCTTTCGGGCAGACGATCAGGATGTCCGTTTCCGGCATCGCGGCGACGGCGGTCCAGACCGACAGCGTCTTGCCGAGGCCGGTCATATCGCCGAGCAGGAATCCGGGTCGACCCTCGTGTCTCGCTGCGAGGATGACGGTGTGCGCCGAAAGCTGGTGCGGGCGCGGGATCAGCTTGGAGCCGTCGGCCTGGGACAAGAGCGTGGGCGACGCCTCGGGGCCGCTCTGCGGCGCGCGTGAGCCGACGAGACCCGCGCGTTGCCGCCCGGCGAGAGCGGGGCTCCTACTCACCGGCGATGACCTGCACCGTCGCGCCCGCGAGGGCCGCCTCGTCGAGCCGCCTTGCCGAGCCATGCGCGGGCCCACGGCGACCCGTACGACACCCCGACCCTCGCGCGGTGTCCGCCTCGTCGTCTCCGACGCTCAGGGAGGTCTCACGCCCTCCATCATCCCGGTCGCAGGTGACCCTGCATCCGAATGCGAATGTGGCCGTCCTTGCGTCGATCAGCTGGGCGCTCGCGCGCCGGGGCGTCGAATAGCGCCGGTCGCGCCGAGCGGCCGAGTAGGCTGTTCGCGGGCTGCGCGAGCCCGGCGTCGATCTTGGCCAAGCCCTGGGCGGTGACGAGGTTCGGGTGGGGCAAGATGGGCCGCTTCGGAAGATGCGCAGCCGCGGCTCCGACGTTCGTCGTTCTTGGGGGCGCGTCCTATCCCGGGCGTCCGCGAATGACGTTGTGACGCTCGGCGTTGAAACTCCGGAGCCACACCCTTGAACCCCACTCTTTGTCGCTGGCTGCCGCATCGTGCGGCTTTGCCGACGCGACGTCGAGATCGTTCGGTCAACGCGCGAGCAAGCGACATGATCCTGTTCGCGTTAGGACTCCAGGCGTCGTCACGCTCGATCGGGTCCGCTTCGGGCGCGATATGCTCTTGCACATAGGCCCGAAGCTTCTCGACGAAGGGCGGATCGATACAGGGCCGCCAGACCGACATGAGGAGAGTGACTTCAGGTCGTGCCGCTACTCCGCCTTCGCGCCGCTCTCCTTCACGACAACCGCCCAACGGGCGATCTCGGACGCGATGAAGTCGCGGTAGGCTTCGGGTGTGGAGCCCAGGATCGTAGCCCCCTGGATCGCAAGCTTGTCCTTTACGCCCTGATCTTCGAGCGCGCTCATCGCCGCGCCGTTGAGACGGGCGATGACGGCCGGGGGCGTGCCGGCTGGCGCGAGGATGCCCTGCCAGGCGCCGATCTCGAAATCCTTCATCCCGGATTCCGCAAGGGTCGGCGTGTCGGGCAGCACGGAGACCCGCTTGGCGCCCATGACCGCGAGCCCACGCAGCTGGCCGCCGTTGATGAGGGGGTGTGCGGAATTGACGGTGTCGGTCATGAATTGGACGTGGTTGCCCGACATGGCCGTCAGTGCGGGGGCGCTGCCCCGGAAGGGCACGTGGACCGCCTCCAGCCCGTTTGAGGCAAGGAACAGGGCCGCCCCGAGTTGCGTCACCGAGCCGATCCCGGTTGATCCGAAGGAGAGCCTGCCAGGATTGCTCTTCACGTGGGCGACGAATTCCCCGACCGTCTTCGCCGGCACGCTCGGGTGGATTGCGAGGACCAGCGGCACGGTTGCGGTCAGGCAGACGGGAGCAAAATCCTTGCGGATGTCGTAGCCGAGTTTCGCGTACAGGGCGGGGCTGATCGCGACCGCGGAGGTGTTGTAGACGATCGTGTATCCGTCCGGGTCGGCCTTTGCGACGGCCTCGGCCGCGATGTTGCCGTTCGCGCCAGGCCGGTTGTCGATCACGATCGGCTGGCCGAGATTGGCGGCCATCGTCTCGGCGAGCACCCTCGCGACGAGGTCCGTCGGGCCGCCCGGCGGAAAGGGCACGAGCATCTTGATCGGGCGCGAGGGGTAGGTTTGGGCCGCGGCCCCGTTCAGGGCCGTCATCGCAGTGACGCTCGCCAGAAACGCCCTCACAACCCATACCGCCAACCGGTGCATCAGCCCGTCCCTCCCAGGCTTCCGCCCAAAGCTATGATCAGGCGCGCCGCGCCGGCCGGCAACCCATCAGCCCTTCGACCTCGGCCTGGTCGTATCCCGCTTCGCGCAGGATCTCTTCGGTATCGGCCCCCTTGCGGGGGGCGTCGCGTGTATGGCCAGGCTGAGTGCGGGACCATGTGCTCGCTGCCCGCATACGCCGTATGGGACCTTCGCTGGGGTGCTCGCCGCGCTCGAAGAAGCCGATCGCGGCGAGATGCGGGTCGTCGAAGATCGATACGAGGTCGTGGTAGGGCATCACCGGGATGTCGGCGGCTTCGAGCAGCTCCATCCAACGGCTCGTCGAGCGCGTCCCGAAGACGGCCTCCACCTCTCCATAGAGCTCGGCGATGTGGCTGTTGCGGGAATTCATCGAAGCGAGCCGAGGATCGCTCTCGAACCGTTCCGTCTGCCCGATCGCTTCGAAGAAGCCGCGCCATTGTTTGTCGTTGTAGAGCAGTGCGCAAACATAGCCGTCGCTTGTTCGGTACGGGCGCCTTTGGCGGGCGAGCAGCCGCGGGTAGCCGCCGGAATCGAGCGGCGGATCGAACGTCAGGCCGCCGAGGTGGTCGGCTGCGATGAAGTTCACCATGGTCTCGAACATCGGGATGTCGATCCGCTGTCCCTCGCCTGTCTTCTCCCGATGGTACAAGGCGGCCGAGATCGCGCCCACTGCCGCAAGGCTGACGACCCGGTCCGCGATGGCTGAAGGCATGTAGCGGGGCGTGCCGTCTCCCGCCCGGGCGACCAACGACGGGATGAGGGCCGCGCCCTGGATGAGGTCGTCATAGGCGGGCTTCGCCGCGTAGGGCCCGTCCTGGCCGAAGCCGAACAGACCCGCATAGATGATGTCGGGTCTGGCCGCGGCGACGTCCTCGTAGGAGAGGCCCAGGCGCGCCATGGCCTGGGGGCGTATGTTGTAGACGAACACGTCCGCCGCTGCGGCAAGCCTCAGAAGAGCGGCCCGTCCGGGCGCCTCCTTCAGATCCAGCACGATGCTGCGCTTGCCGGCGTTCGCGTTGAGGAACAGCCCGCCCATCTCAGGATGCCGACCGGGCCCGATCTGCCGGATCGGATCACCCGCAGGGGCCTCCACCTTGATCACGTCGGCTCCCATCTCGGCGAGAGCCTGCGTGGCCGACGGGCCCATCATGACCGTGGTCAGGTCGAGAATACGAGTGCCGGCCAAAGGTCCCACGACGTTCGTTTCCTCATCGGTGGTTCGAAGACGTGCGCGGCGAACCGTCTCCTCCCCTGGGCTGTGTGCCTGCCCGGGCCTGGTTCCTCGCTTATGTCGGTCCTTTGCCCGACACTCCAGCCCGGCAACGGCGTGATCCTCGACAACCTGCCCGCTCACAAGGGTCCAGCCATCCGCAACGCCATCGAGGCGACAGGTGCGGCACTCCGCTTCCTGCCGCCCTACAGTGCCGACTTCAACCCGATCGAGAACGCCTTCGCCAAGCTCAAGGCGCTCCTCCGAAAGGCGGCGGCCCGCACCCTCGACGACCTGTGGGATGTGATCGGTCAGGCGGCAGTGAAGGCATCAGGAGTTCCGAGTTATATCACACCTCCAGCCACTCCCGTCGCACGGCCGCGTTGTCGGCGAGCGTCGCGGGCGTGCCTTCGAAGACCACGCGCCCGTGGCCCATGACGTAGAGCCTGCGCGAGAGCCGCATGGCGATCGTGAGCTTCTGCTCCACGAGCAGGATGGCGACGCCGCGGGCCGCGATCTCGCCGAGCAGCTCGCCGACCCGCTCCACCATCTGAGGCGAGAGCCCCTCGGTCGGCTCGTCGATCATGATCAGGTCGGGGTCGCCCATCAGGGTGCGGCAGATCGTGAGCATCTGCTGCTCGCCGCCGGAGAGGACGCCGCCCGGCGTGTCGATCCTCTCCTCCAGGCGCGGGAACAGCCGAAACATGTCGGCGAGCGTCCAGCGCCCGCCCTCGTGTCCGCTCTTCTCCCCGAGGAGGAGGTTCTGGCGCACGGTCAGGCTCGGGAAGATGGCGCGTTCCTCGGGCACGTAGCCAAGGCCGAGACGGGCGATTTCGTAGGGCCGGAGCCCTGCGATCTGGCGGCCCTTGAAGGTGATGTCTCCCTGAGGCGCCACGCCGCCCATGATGGCCTTGAGGGCTGTCGAGCGGCCGACGCCGTTCCGGCCGAGGATCGACACGATCTCGGCCTCGCCAACCTCGAAGGTGACGCCCTGGAGGATGTGGCTCTTGCCGTAATAGGCGTGGAGATCGCGCACCAACAGGAGCGAGCCTGGGCCGAGCGAGGCGCTCACGCGGCCGCGGTCCCGAGATAGGCTTCCTGAACAGCCGGGTTCTCGCGGATGCGTTCCGGCGTGTCGGTCGCGATGATCTCGCCATAGACGAGCACCGAGATGCGGTCCGCGAGATCGAACACCACGGCCATATCGTGCTCGACCATGACGAGCGTGCGTTGGGCGGTCACGCGCCGGATCAGCGCCACCGCGTGCTCCGCTTCGCTGTGGCTCATGCCGGCGGTCGGCTCGTCCAAAAGGATGATCTCGGCGCCGCTCGCGATCGTGATCCCGATCTCGAGCGCGCGCTGATCGGCATAGGCCAGCATGCCGGCCGGGACCTCGGCGCGATCGAGGAGGTTGATCTCGTCTAGGATCGTTGCCGTGCGGTCGCTGACGCCGGGCAGCCGCTCGACCGAACGCCAGAACGTGTAGCGATGCCCCATGGACCAGAGCACGGCGCAGCGCACGTTCTCCCAGACGCTAAGGCCGGCGAAGATGTTCGTGACCTGGAAGCTGCGCGACAGCCCGCGACGGTTGATCTGGAACGGCTTCAGCCCGGACACGGTCTCGCCCAGCAGCCGTATCTCGCCGGAGGAGGGCGTGAGACGCCCGCTGATCAGGTTGAACATGGTCGATTTGCCGGCCCCGTTCGGGCCGATCACGGCGTGGCGCTCGCCCGCCGGGACCGTCAGGCTGATGCCGCGGATGATCTCGGTCCGGCCGAAACGCTTGCGGACGTCCCGGACCTCGATCGCGGCGGCCGTCACCTCGGCAGCCTCCGGCCCGGAGCCACGGTCATCGCGCTCGCCTGATCCCAAGCCGACGCCACGCGGGGCCATGTCGCCCGGAACAGGGCCAACCCGACGAGGGTCAGGCCGGCCGCCACGATCCACGGCCAGAGATGCAGGGCGTCGAGCGAGACCCCGAACACGGTCATCGAGGCGTCCTCGCCGGTCTTCGCCAGCCGGCGGTACGCCAGCTCGATCAGGAGGATGGCCCCGCCGGCCGCGGCCAGGGCGGGCCCGAGGGCGAGGAGGTACGAGGGCAGGACGACGTGGAGGGCGCGGGCTCGCCGCAAGGGCGCGTGCATCACGAGAAGGCCCGCGATGCCGCCCGGCGCGAAGAGCACGATCACGATGAAGAGAAGCCCGAAATAGAGCTGCCAAATCTCGGTCACGTCGCTCAGCATCACCTGCAGGTAGGTGACGAGAACCGCGCCGATCACCGGCCCGATGAAATAGCCGATGCCGCCGATGAAGGCCGCGAGGAGCACGGTTCCAGACAGGCCGAGCCCGACATAGGTCGAGTTGACGATCTCGAAGTTGATCGCCGCGAGGCCGCCCGCGAGCCCGGCGAACAGGCCCGACAGGCAGAACGCGACGTAGCGGACGATCTGCGGATCGTAGCCCACGAATTGCGTTCGCTCGGCGTTCTCGCGGACCGCGTTGCACATCCTCCCGAGTGGGGTGCGGGTGATCGCGAACATCGCCAGCGTGCTGAGGAAGCACCACGCCGCGATGAGGTAATAGACCTGGAGCTGCGGGCCGAAGGTCAGGTCGAGGACAGGCAGGAGCTTGGTCCGGTTTGTGGTGATGCCCTCCTCTCCGCCGAAGAATCCGCGCAGGATATTGGCGCTCGAGGCGACGAGCTCGGCGAGCCCGAGCGAGATCATCGCGAAGGCCGTCCCGCCGCGCCGAGTCGACACGAAACCGAAGATGATGCCGAACAGAAGGCCGCCCGCCGCGCCGACGAGCGGGATGAGGACAACCGGCACCGGGAGGCCGTCCCGGATGACGACGTTCATGGCATGGACGACGCAGAACGCCCCGAGGCCGTAATAGACGGCATGGCCGAAGGAGAGCATGCCGGTCTGCCCGAGCAGCATGTTGTAGGAGAGCGCGAACACGACCATGATGCCCATCAGGCTCATCATGGTGCGGGATATCCCGCTGCTGAACAGGAGAGGCGCGAGGATCAGCGCCAGCCCGAACGCCATCCAGGGAGCGGCCCGGAGAAGCCCGCGCGCCATCTGCGGGCGGCTTGCGGCTCGGGCGAGATCGGCCGTGGAGGCGTTGCCCGCGATGTCGCTCACGTGTCGCGCGTCCCGAGAAGCCCGGTCGGCCGGAAGACGAGGACGAGCACGAGCAGCAGGTAGGGAAGCACGGGCGCGACCTGGGCGATGGTCACGTTCCAGACGTCGAACAGGACGCCGCCGGTCGGCGCGGCCGTGACCCCGATCGCCTTCAGCGAGCCCGCAATCGAGACGTCGAGCGCGACCGCGAAGGTCTGCAGAAGCCCGATCAGGAGCGAGGCCACGAAGGCTCCAGAAAGCGACCCGAGGCCGCCCACCACGACGACGACGAACAGGATCGGCCCGAGCAGGCCGGCCATGTTCGCCTGGGTGACGAGAGCCGGGCCGGCGATGACCCCCCCGACGGCCGCGAGCGCCGAACCGACCCCGAACACCAGCATGAAGACGCGGGGCACGTTGTGCCCCAGCATCGCGACCATGTCCGGATGGGTGAGCGCGGCCTGGATGATGAGGCCGATGCGGGTTCGGGCGAGGACGGCGAGAAGCGCGAGGAAGATCGCGACCGCGACCCCGAGCATGAACAGCTTGTAGGCGGGGTAATTGGTGGAGAAGAGCGTGAAGGCAGGGAAGTCGAGCGCCTCCGGCACGCGGTATTCGACGGGCAGCTTGCCCCAGACGATCTGGATCACCTCTTCGACCACGTAGGCCAAGCCGAAGGTGAACAGCAGCTCCGGCACGTGCCCATGGCGATGGACGTGTCGCAGGCCGTATCGCTCGACGAGTGCGCCGATCGCGCCGACGAGCAAGGGCGCGACGACGAGCCCGACCCAGAACCCCGCGAAGCGGCTGATCTGGTAGCCGAAGAAGGCGCCCAGCATGTAGAAGCTGGCATGGGCGAAGTTCAAGACGCCCATCATGCTGAAGATCAGGGTCAGCCCGCTCGCGAGCAGGAAGAGCAGCATCCCGTACTGGACGCCGTTCAGGGTCGAAACCAGCACCAATTCAAGCATGCGCGGGCTCTCGATGGGCGGGGCCGCGACGGGCCTGGACGAGCCTCGAGGGGAGGGCGGCCGAGAGCACGGCCGCCTCCTCGCAAATCAGCTGGGCCGGTTCATCTTGCACGTCGTCGGCAGCACGGTGTCCTTCGCGTCCACCTTGCCGGCGAGCTTCCAGCCCCAACCCGTATTTTCCTCGTCGAACGGCATGTTGGCGCCGAGCGGCCCAAAGGAGGAGATGTACATGGGCTGGAAGAACTGGTGATCGTCTGCCCGCATGAAGGATTCGCCGCCGTTGAAGGCCTCCATCCGGGTGGTCTCGAGCTTCGGCGCGAATTGTTTCGGATCGGCCGACTTCGCCTCCTGCATCGCCTTCAGCAACGCCGACATCTCGTTGACCGCGCGCGGGTAGAGAACGCCCGATCCGACCTTCGGCCGAAACGCCCTCTCGAAATCCATCGATTCCTTGTGGTCGATATTGGCGATGCCCTCGGAAATCTGGAAGATCCGGTTCGCGAGCCCGGTCTGCTTCGCGACCGTCGGTCCGCCGGCGCCTCCCGCGTAGTAGGTGTAGAAGTCGGCCTGCAGGCCGGCATCAGCCGCGGCCTTGATCAGCAGGTTCCAGTCCTGCGCCCAGTTGCCCGTGATGACGGAATCCGCGCCAGCCGCCTTGATCTTGGTAACGTAGGGCGCAAAGTCGGTGACCTTCTGGAGCGGCGTCACCTCGTCGCCGACGATCTCGATATCCGGCCGCTTTTCCTTCAGCATCTTGCGGGCCGTCGCCCGGACCGCCTGCCCGAAGGAATAATCCTGGTTGATCAGGTAGACCTTCTTGATGTTCGGGCGGCCTTTGATAAAATTCGTGAGCGCTTCCATCTTGATGTCGGAATTCGCGTCGTACCGGAAATGCCAGTAGCTGCATTTCTCGTTCGTCAGGATCGGATCGACAGCCGCATAATTGAGGTAGACGATCTCTTTGCCTGGATTCCGGTCATTGTATTTCGTGACGAAGTCGACAAGGGCGGCCGCGACGGAGGAGCCGTTGCCCTGGGTGATAATGCGAGCGCCGGCATCGATGGCTTTCTGGGCAGCAACCAGCGATTCTTGCGGGTTGACCTTGTTGTCGTAGCCGGTGACCTCGAAGCGGAAGTCCTTCTGCTTCCCGTTCAGCCATTCGGCCAGGTATTGGTAATGCTTCAGGCCGTTCTCGCCGGTCGACGCGGCGCCGCCCGAGAGCGGGTCGATGAAGGCGACCTTGACGGTCTGCTGCGCCCAGGCGCTTCCGGCCGCGACCGATACGGCGATCGCCGTCAATGCTCCCACACTTCGTCGCATCTCGTTTCCTCCGTGCTGTCCAGACCTCTGGCGGGCCGTTCGGCTTCGTTCCCTCGGGATCGGCGTAGTTGGCGCCCCATTTTCGATTGAGGAGCAGCGTGCGCTGTTAAGGATCGGGCGGTCAAGTCGACGATAGTCGCTGCGGCGTCCCAAACGTCATCCCGGGGCGGGCCACGGGGAGGCGCTTCGCCGCTCAGGGTAGGGGGATCACCGGCTCGAAGGTGACGAGCACGGCGCCGAGCCTCACCGTCGCGCCCGCGGATGCCTCGATGGCCGCGATGCGGCCCGCCCGCGGCGCCCTCAGCGTTAGGAACAGCTTCATGGACTCGAGCACCACGAGCGGATCGTCCTTGGCGACGTCGTCGCCGGGGCCGACCCGGACCTCGACCACGGTGCCCGGCATGGCGGCGACGAGGGAATCGGCGCCGCGTGCCGCCGCTCCGGTCGGCCGGTGGGCGGCGACCGCGGTCTCGACAGACGCGCTCCACTCAGCTGCGCCGAGGCGGAGGAACAAACGGCCTCCACTCTCGACCGCGAGCCCTCGCCGATGGTCCCCGTCGAGCCGGAACGAGAAGCCCTCGGGCGTCCGCTCGACCTCGATCGGGACAGGGCCGTCGGCCATGACGATCGTGCGTCGCGGCCCCTCGATGCGGATGCGGGCTGGCTCCACGATGCCGTCGAGATCGACCGCCAGCTCGGCCTCGGCCGGCCGTCCGGCGAGGCCGAGCACACGGAACCCGGCCAGGGTCGACCAGGGTGAGCCGGAACGGGCGGCATCGACCGGGATCGAGGCAAGGGCGGCCGCGATCCCGGCCGCGAGCGGCCAGGGCAGGCTTCCGCGACGCCAGCCGTCGGGGAAGGATTCGGCGAGGGTTCGGGTGACCGCATGTCCGTCCGCGAAGGGTCCCGCCCGCGCGACGTCGGCCAGGAAGGCCCGGTTCGTCGCGGGGCCAAGCACCACCAAGTCATCGAGCGCCCGGACGAGGCGGCGACGCGCGGTCTCACGCGTCGGCCCGTGGGCAATCACCTTGCCGATCATGGAATCGTAGTGGACGGTCACCTCGGACCCGGTCTCGACGGCCGAATCCAGCCGCACCCCGAGAGGCGGCCGCCAGGCGACGATCCGGCCGGTCGCCGGGAGATAACCGGCCTCCGGCCGCTCGGCCGCGAGCCGCGCCTCGATCGCGTGGCCGGTGCTGGTGATCTCGTCCTGCGGCGGCAGCGCCTCGCCGGACGCGATGCGAAGCTGCATCTCCACGAGGTCGAGCCCGGTGATCATCTCGGTCACCGGATGCTCCACCTGCAGCCGGGTGTTCATCTCCAGGAAGTGGTGCGATCCCTCGGCCGCGTCGATCAGGAACTCCATCGTGCCGAGATTGCGGTAGCCGATCGAGGCGGCGAGCCGGACCGCGTCGGCGGTCAGCCGCTCGCGAACGGCCTCCGCGAGGTTCGGGGCCGGCGCCTCCTCGAACACCTTCTGGTTGTTGCGCTGGACGGAGCAGTCGCGCTCGAAGAGGTGCAGGACCCGGCCGTGATGGTCGGCCGCGACCTGGATCTCGACGTGGCGGGCGCGCCGCACGAGCCGTTCCAGCAGGAGGGTCGCGTCGCCGAACGACGCGACCGCCTCCCGGCGGGCCGCCACGATGGCATCGGCGAGCTCGGCCTCGTGCTCGACGGCCCGCATGCCCTTGCCGCCGCCGCCCGCCGAGGCCTTGACGAGGAGCGGGAAGCCGACCGCGCGCGCAGCCTCGATCAGGGGTCCGTCCTGGCCAGTATCGCGGTCGAAGCCGGGCAGGACCGGAACCCCAGCCTCGACCGCGAGACGTTTCGCCCCGACCTTCGAGCCCATCGCCTCCATCACGTCGGCGGGCGGGCCGATGAAGACGATGCCGGCCGCCTCGCAAGCGCGAGGGAGGTCGGGGTTCTCGGACAGGAAGCCGTAGCCCGGATGGATCGCGTCGGCGCCGGAACGCCGCGCTGCTTCCAGGATCGCATCCACCCGCAGGTAGCTCTCGCGCGCCGGGGCCGGGCCGATCCGGACGGAATCGTCCGCCTCGCGCACGAACGGGGCCTCGGCGTCGGCCTCCGAAAACACCGCCACGCTGCGGATCCCGAGACGACGGCACGTCCGGATGATGCGCCGCGCGATCTCGCCCCGGTTGGCGATAAGGACGGTCTCGAACATGGCGCGGCTCACATGCGGTACACGGGCCGCGAGCCGGTATCCCGCGTCTCGCCGCCCGCCAGCGCGAGGCAGAGGCCGAGCACGTCTCGGGTTTGGCCGGGCTCGATGATCCCGTCGTCCCAGAGCCGGGCCGTGGCGTAGTAGGGGTCGCTCTGCTCCTCGAACTGGGCCCGGGTCGTCCGGTCGAGCTCGGCGATGGCCGCCTGGTCCGCGCCGCCGCCGCGGAGGCTCGATCGCCTGAGCTCGGTCACGACGCCGGACGCCACCTCCGGGCTCATGGTCGCGATGCGGGCGTTCGGCCAGGAGAACAGGAAGCGGGGCTGGAAGCCGCGGCCGCACATGCCGTAATTGCCGGCCCCGTAAGAGCCGCCGATCAGGATCGTGTATTTCGGAACGCGGGCGTTCGACACCGCATAGACGAGCTTGGCGGAATGCTTGGCGATGCCGCCCCTCTCCGCCTCTGTGCCGACCATGAAGCCGGTGATGTTCTGCAGAAAAACGAGCGGAATCTGGCGCTGATCGGCGAGTTCGATGAAATGGGCGCCCTTCACGGCGGATTCGGAGAAGAGGACGCCGTTATTAGCCAGGATCGCCACCGGGTAACCGTGGAGGCGCGCGAAGGCGCAGACGAGGGTCGAGCCGTAATCCGGCTTGAACTCGTGGAAGCTACTCGCGTCGACGATACGGGCCAGCACCTCGCGCACCTCGTAGGGCTGCTTCAGGTCGGCCCCGACGATGCCCGGGATCTCGCCTGGATCGTGCACGGGCGGCTCGGGCGGAAACGGCGGCGGGGGGAGCCGGCGCAGGTCGCCATGGGCGGCCACGATGTCGCGCAGCTTGGCCAGCGCTGAGCGCTCGTCCGCCGCCACGTGGTCCGACACCCCGGAGACGGTCGTGTGCATGTCGGCGCCGCCGAGCGTCTCGCCGTCGACGACCTCGTGGACGGCCGCCTTCACGATCGGTGGCCCGCCCAAATGGATGCGGCCCGTATTGCGCACCATCACGGTCTCGTCGGAGAGAGCCGGGATGTAGGCCCCGCCCGCCGTCGCGGCCCCGAACACGATCGAGAGCTGCGGCATCCCGTTTGCCGACATGCGGCATTGGTTGAAGAAGGCGCCGCCGAAATGGTCGCGGTCCGGGAAGACGCGGTCCTGTTCGAGGAGATACGCGCCGCCGCAATCGACGAGGTAGAGGCAGGGGATGCGGTGAGCCTCCGCGATCTCCTGCGCGCGCAGGTGCTTGCGGACGGTTTCGGCGAAGAAAGAGCCGCCCTTCACGGTCGCGTCGTTGGCGATGATCATGCAGGGCGTGTCGGCCACGATCCCGATTCCGGTCACGATCCCGGCTGCCGGGACTTCGCCGCCGTAGAGGCCGTCAGCCGCGAGGGGTGAGAGCTCAAGGAAGGGGCTGGCCACGTCGAGCAGGAGGTCGACGCGGTCGCGGACCGGGATCTTGCCACGGTCGCGGTGGCGCGCGACCGATCTCTCGCCGCCGCCCGCGAGGCTCGCGGCCTGCCGGCTGCGGAGGGCGACGAGGAGATCGTCGAAGGCTCGATAGCGGGACGCGAAGTCCGGTGACGAGGGCGAGATGCTGGTCTGGAAGGGCTGCATCGGGATCCTAGGGTAGCGATCGGGCCGCGACGGCGGCGCGTGACGCATTCGGGGTCGCCAGACGAAGGCCGTCGCCAAGCTCGCGAAGCGGCGGCCGGAGCGGTGGCGTCTCCCCGTCGACGAGTGCGGGAAACAGGACTTGGGGCACGCCGTCCGGCCCGGTCCTGACGAGGCCCCGCTCGGCCACATGCCCGCTCTCGATCGCGGCCGAGAGCGGGATCACCGGCGCGAAGCAGCAATCTGCCGGCTCGAACCGAGCGCTCGCGTCCGCGAGCGTCATGGCGGCGAACATGGCCGCGATGTCGGCGCGGAGCGCCGTCTGCGGCATGGGCTCTCCCTGGCGGGCGAGCCAATTCGGACGGGACGCGGCCGCGCAGAACGCCTGCCAGAATTTGGGCTCGATCGCGCCCAGGGTGACGGTCCCGTCCTGCACGGGATAGGTGTCGTAACAGGCCGCGCCACCTCCGAGGAGCGCGCCGACCGAACCGGCCTCGTCGACGCGGCCGAGATCGGCCATCGTGAACACGAATTGGGGGAAGGCCGCGTCGGCGAGCGCAAGGTCGATCGTCGCCCCTTCGCCGGTGCGGCTCCGCCCCTGGAGGGCGCCGAGGATCGCGATCGCGGCCATGAAGCTCGCCGACACGTCCGCCATCGGGGGGTAGCGCACCTCGGCCAGCCGGCCGGGCGGGGTCATGGCCGCGAGAAGGCCGGTCAGCGCGAGGTAGTTCACGTCGTGCCCGGCCCGGTCCCGCTGCGGTCCAGATTGGCCGAAGCCGCTGAGCGCGCAGATCACGAGCCGGGGATTGAGGCTCCGAAGCCGCTCGGGGGCGAGGCCGAGCCGGGCCATGATGCCGGGACGGAACGACTCGACGAGGACGTCCGCGCCCGCAACCATCTCCTCCAGGGCCGCCCGGCCTTCGTCGGTCCGGAGGTCGAGCGTGCAGGTCGCCTTGCCGGCGTTGACGGCCCGGAAATAGGCGGAGGGCTGGCCCGGCTCCCCGCCGATCCAGCGCATCTCGTCGCCGGCCGGCGGCTCGATCTTCAGCACCTCCGCGCCGAGATCGGCGAGGATCAGGGTCGCGAGCGGGCCTGGCAGGTGCCGCGACAGGTCGAGCACCTTGATGCCTGCCAGGAAGCCTCTCAGGCGTGACATGTCATGCCAGCTCGTAATGGAAGTCCGTCACGCGTCCCTCGCGCTCGTCCTTGAACACGACTTTCGCCCGCGTTCCGGGCTCCAGCCGCCGCGCGGCCGCGGGAACGTCCGACAAGTCGAGGCCGCGCACGAAATTGACCATCGCGGTCGAGACGTTGTCGAGCCGGACATAGGCGATCGCATAGGGCGGGGCGGGCAGGTTGTCGAAGGCCGCGGTCACGATCGTGGCCGCCTCGATGGTGCCCTCGATCCCTGCCTCGACCCAGCCGTCGCAGGGCTCGAAGAAGCGCTCGCAATAGGCGCGGGGCGGCAGGTAGGCGAGGCCCGATTTAGAGCAGCGCGACGCCAGGATGCGGCCTTCGCGCAGGCCCTCGAAGAAGGCGCCTGCGACCTTGCCGACGGAGTAGTTGTAGCGGACGTGCCATTCGCCGGGAATGACGTCGTCGCGGGCGGGAGCTGTTGCGTTCATCGTCAATCCTCAGTTGTGGTCATCGCCGAGCAATGTGCAGGTGAAGAACTGGGTCGAGCCGCCGATCGCGGTCGCGACCGCGTTGCGGACGTTCGGGATCTGCATGTCGCCCGCGTCGCCCATCACCTGGAGCGCCGCGTCCGCGACGCGGACGAGGCCGGTCACGCCGATCGGGTTAGTGCACAGCGTGCCGCCTGACGGGTTCGCGGCCACGATCCCGCCGTCGAGGTCGAAGCCGCCCTCGTCGTGGATCGCGGCGGCTTGGCCGCGCCCGCAGAAGCCTAGGGATTCGAGCTGCGGGAAGAGGAAGGAGCTGAACGGATTGTAGATCTCGGCGACGTCGATGTCGCGCACCGGATCGACGATGCCGGCCTGCCGGTAGGTCTCCCGGGCCGCGATGTCGAAGCCGTCGTGGTCGGCGAATTCCGTCTCCGACCAGTAGGTCATGCGGTCGCCCATGAAGACCGAATGCGTGATGGCGCTGTTGCCCTTGACCCAGGCCGGCCTCCTGCAGCGCGACGCCGCCGCGGCCGGGAGGTCGCAGAGGATCATCGCGGCCGCTCCGGAAGAGCGGGGGCAGATGTCGAAGCGCTTGAAGGGCCAGGACACGCGCGGTGAGTTCATGACGTCCTCGACCGTGATGTCGCCCTTCAGATGGGCGTTCGGGTTCTTCTTCGCGTTTCGCCGCGCTTCGACGACCACGCGCGCGAACTGCTCCTCGGTGACCCGGTAGCGGCTCATGTAGCGCTGGGCCGCGAGCGCGGTCATGGTGACCGTGTTCAGCGCGAAATCGTGCTCGTAGAAGCGGTCCCAGATCAGGTTGAGGATGAACTGCGCGTCGGGGGTCTCTGCGACCCGGTCGGCGCCGACCACCAGCACGGTCCGGAACAGGCCGGACGCCACGTGCGAATAGGCGGCGTGGAAGGCGGAGCCGCCCGTCGCCCCGCCCGTATGGACCCGCATGAAGGGCTTGCCGGCCGCGAACACGGAGTCAACGGCCCATTTGTCGGCCTCGTTCACGCCCATGAACTCGGTCGGGGCCATCGAAAAGACGACGGCGTCGATGTCGTCGGGCGTCAGCCCGGCATGCCGAAGGGCCGCGAGCGACGCGTCCTGAGCGAGTTCGACATAGGTTCGGTCGGCATGGTGCGTCCGGAAGACGGTCTGGCCGATTCCGATCACCGCGACGTGGTTCGCGGCCATCTCACACCCCCTCAAAAATGGCGACGACATTGCCCTGCTGGGCATAACCATGCTGGCCGTGCGCGGCCGCGAGCGCCGCGCCCGGCACCTGGACCGGCCCCGCCCGGCGGGCCACCTGCAGCACCGCCTCGGCGGCGTTGACGAGCCCCGTGCAGAAATACGGGTTCTGGGCAAAAGCGCCCCCCGACGGCGAGAGCGCGTCCGGGTCGACCTCCTTCAGCGCCTGGGCATAGGCTGCGGCGTGGAAGCCGGTCTGCGCGTCGAGCTCCACCGCGTCGAGATCGCCGTAATCGAGCTCCGCCATCCCGAGCGCCCGCTCGAAGGCGTTCCGGAAGGAGCCCAGCCCGGAGAGGCGCGCCTCGCCGAGAGCGTAGGAATCGACGCTCCAGCCGAGCCCGGCGAGACGGGCGAGCGGCTGCGCGGTCGGGTGCCGGGCGAGCCAGGCCCCGGTCGCGAGCACGAAGGCCGCGGCCCCGTCCGAGAGCGGCGCTTGGTGGCCCTTCCGGAGCGGCGTCGCGAGATAGGGCGAGGCCTTGATGGCCGGTCCGGCCGGCACGGGCCCGCCGAGCCCGCGCGGGTTGCGGGCGGCGCGCCGGCATTGCGCGATCACGGCTTCGGTCGCCTCGTCCTCGCCGATGCCGTGGGCGTGCATCACGGCCGAGGCGAAGAGGCCGTCCGCGACGGCGGCGTTCATGCCGATCGGACGGAGGTAGAACGGCTCCGCCCGCGAGGACATCACGTTCTCGAAGGGAGAGGTCGAGTTCTTGTTCCAGCTCACCACGAGCCCGAGATCGCCGAAGCCGGACACCATCCGCATCGCCCCGAGGCAGAGCCCCGTCAGCCCGGAATCGGTGCACTTGATCTCGTCCTTGAGGTAGGCCCCGGCCGGCATGGCGAGCAGCATCGAGGAGATCGAGCGACCGTCGAGCTCGTCGCAGGCCGCGATGGTGACGTGGTCGATCTCGGCCCGCTCGATCCCCGCCTCGTGGAGCGCCGCCCGGGTCACGTCGAACACGATCTCCTCCAGGCGCCGGCCGGTGATCTCAAGGCGCGGCGGCTCCACCGCAACCCCCAGGACATAGACGTCCATCGTTATCCCTCCAGAGCGCCCGGACTCAGCCGAGCCAGCGTTTGCGGCGCTTGTAGTGCTTGACGTCGCGGAAGCTCCGGCGGCCCTCCTGCCCGGAGAAGCCGAGATAGAACTCGCGGATATCGGCATCCGCCAGGAGCTTGTCGCGCTCGCCGTGCAGGACGATGCGGCCGCTCTCCATCACGTAGCCGTAATCGCACAAGGCCATCGCGGCGGCGGCGTTCTGCTCGACCAGAAGGACGGTCACGCCCTCCTCGCGGTTGACCCGCTGCACGGCCGCGAACAGATCCCGCGCGATCATGGGGGCGAGCCCCATCGAGGGCTCGTCGAGAAGCAGCAGCTTCGGCCTCGCCATAAGGGCGCGGCCGACCAAGAGCATCTGCATCTCGCCGCCGGACAGATACCCGGCCGTGCGGCCGAGGAGCGGCTGCAGCTGGGGGAAGTAGCCGAGGACGCGCTCCATCTCGGCCGCAAGGTCCTCGTCCGGCCGCAGATGGGCGCCGACGCGCAGGTTCTGGGCGACCGTCAAGTGCGCGAGCACGCGCCGTCCTTCCAAGACCTGGACGAGCCCCGCCCTCACCACCTCGACCGGATCGGCGTTGGTGAGGTCGCGGCCCTCGAAGACGACGCGCCCGCTCGTCACCCGGCCGTCCTCGATGTCGAGGAGGCCCGAGATCGCCTTCAGGGTCGTGGTCTTGCCGGCCCCGTTGGCCCCGAGGAGCGCCACGATCGAGCCCTCGCGGATATCGAGATTGGCCGAGCGCAAGACTTGGATGACGCCCTTGTAGGCGACATCCACGTTGGTGAGCTGGAGCAGCACGGCGGAAGGGCCGGCGAGCGATCACGCTCACCACTTCTCGAGCGCGGGCACGTCCATCCAGTCGGTCGTGTAGGGCGTGAGCGCGCCGCCCTTCACGACCACCGCCTTGGCGCGCAGCTTGCCGCTCGGAAACGGCCGCGTGTTGTCGAAGGCGAGGTCCGGGGTCAGCCCAAGCATGTCCTTCTCGGTCACGGGCGTCTCGAGGAGGGCCCGGTACATGGCCTCTCCCGTGACCTTGTCCTTGCCGACCTTCTTGATCGCGTTTTCGAGAGAGCGCAAAGCGAGCACGGTCTGGGCCGCCGATTGCGCGGCCACGATGCCCCAGGTTCCGTCGCCACTCTTGTACTTCTCGTAGACCGTGCGGGCTTCCAGGTTCGCCTGGTTGAAGGGCGCGAAGGAGAAGACCGAGAAGCTGCCCTCCAGATCGGCCAGCGGCACGACCTTGGCGACCTCCGAGAGCCCGTTATGTGACGAGGACGCGATCGGGATCGTCAGCCCGAGCTCCTTCAGGCCCTTGGCGACCGCCACGACCTGCGCGGTCGTGGCCCCGATCATGATCACGTCGGGCTTCGCGGCGCTCATGCGCCGGACCTGCTCGGTCACGTTGACCGGGTTGTCGTCGACCCATTGCTGATCGGCGATGACGAAGCGGTCCGGATAGGTCTGGGCGAGCTTCACGACCCCCTTGACTTGGTCCTCGTAGCCGGCGCGACCCTGTGTCGAGACGGTGCCGATGCGGAGCGCGCGCTTGTCGGCGAGCTTGCCCTGCATGTCCGAGAACAGAGCCGCGAATTCGTGGCTGTAGGTCGGCCGGAACGAATAGTGCCATCCCTTCGGGGCCCAGACGAGCGCCACCATGGCGGTCGGCATCAGCATCGGGATCTCGTCCTCGGGCAGGCGCTTCATCAGGGCGACGAGGTCCGGGGTGCCCATGCCGAGATGCATCACCGGCTTGTCCTTGGCGACGATTTCCGGCCAGGTCCGGGCGACGACGCTCGTGTCGTAGCGGGTGTCGTGGACCTTCAGGTCGACCTTGACGCCGATCTCCTTGCCGCGCGTGTCGTTCCACCAGGCCACCATGGCGCGGTGGCCGCTATGCCAGCTGCCCATCACGTCCGCGAAGGGGCCCGAGAAGTCGACCGCGGTCGAGAAGTTGTAGGTGGTCTGCGCGAGCGCCGCGCCGGCCCCGGCCGTGAGCCCGGCCGCGAGCCCGGCCATCCTGGTGAAGGCCTTGATCCCCATGAGACATCCTCCCTCTGGTTTGTTGTTGTGAGCCTCGCCCTCAGCCATGCGGATAGGGCCAGATGCGGTACGACGCCTTGATCAGGTTCCAGCGATGCGCCAGGCCGTGCGGCTCGAAGATGAGCGCCAGGAGGATGATCGCGCCCAGCATGACGTTCGTGGCCGCGAAGATGAAGCCGCCGGTCAGGCCGACGTCGCTCGCCAGCACGAGGGCGGCCGCGACATGCAAGAGCTCCTGCAGAACGGAAATGAAGATCGTGCCGAGGACGGCGCCGAGCGGGCTGTAGAGGCCGCCGACGATCAGCATGCCGACGTACCAGATCGACTGCCAGAGCGTGAATTGCTCGGTCGTGACGTAGCGCACGTAATAGGCGTAGAGCGCGCCCGCGACTCCGGCGTAGAGCGCTCCGGCGAAGAAGGCGAGGAGCTTGTAGCGGCGCGGGTCGATGCCGAGCACGGCGGCCGCGATGTCGTTGTCGCGTAACGCCCGGAAGGCCCGGCCGACGCGCGAGCGGGTGAGGTTGAAGGCGCAAATCGCGAGGAGCACCACGACGACGAGGACGAGGTAGTACATCGCGGCGGGGGAGCGCAGGCTCATGCCGAACAGGCGCGGCGTCTCGACCGAGAGTCCGTTCGAGCCGCCGAGCCAGCTTTCCGGCAGCCGGATCACGACGACCGGGAACATGACCTGCGCGGCGAAGGTCGTGAGGGCGAGATAGAAACCCTTCACCCGGATGGAGGGCAGGCCGAAGACGAGGCTGAAGGCGCCCGCCGCGAGGCCGGCCGCCGGGATCGCGAGCCAGAACGGGATGTCGGCGTTCGACAGCCGCGCCGCCGCGAAGGCCCCGATCCCGACGAAGGCCGATTGGCCGAGATTGAGCTGGCCCGCCATCCCGGTCGTGATCTGCAGCCCCATCACGGCGATGACCGAGATGCCGACGAGCGTCGCGAGCCCGATCTGGGAGCGGCCGAGCAGGAGCGGCGCGAGGACGAGGACGAGGACGAGGACGACGGCCGCGATCCGCTGCGGCCCCGTGCGCAGGAGGGCGGCTTCGCGCGCGTGGCTCTCGAAGAAGGTGCCGGACGGCAGCATGGTCAGATCCGCTCGATGATCCGCCAGCCGAACAGGCCCTGCGGACGGATCAGGAGGACGGCTACCATGAGCAGCGACGGAAAGATGCGCGAGACGGCTCCGTTCGTGAGCGGGTCGAGATAGGCCGAGGCGAGGGCCTCGCCGACCCCGACGATGAGACCGGCGAGCACGGCGCCGCGCACGGATTCGAGCCCGCCGAGCAGCGCCACCGGGAGCGCGATCAGCCCGATCTCGGCCGCCGACATGCCGAGCAGCCGGCCGGACAGCAGAACGGTCGCGGCGATCGCGGCCAGGACTCCGCCCAGGATCCACGCGATCGTGGTGGCGCGCCGGACCGAGATCCCGAGCGAAAGGGCCGTGTAGTGGCTCTCCGCCACGGCCGCGAGGCGAAGCCCCTCCCGCGTGTGCAGGAAGAACCAGTTCAGCGCCTCCGAAAGGACAAGGGTCAGGACGGCGCCGACCACGAGGGAGGCGTTGGCCGAGAACGGCCCGAGCGTCCAGGCGCCCCCGGGCAGGACCTGCGGGAAGGCCCGGGTCTCGGCGCCCCAGACCGCCTGCGCGAGCCCCTGCAGGAGGATCATCAGCGCGATCGAGGCCATCACCACCGTGAAGCCGGACTTGCCGATGAGCTGCCGGAACACGATCCTGTCGAGCAGGATCCCGACAGCCGCGCTCGCCGCGAGCGCGAGCGGGATCGCGAGGAGGAGGGGCAGCTTGAGGCCGGACGAGAAGGTCCAGATGAGGAGCGCGGCGACGAGCAGCACTTGTCCCTGCGCCAGGTTCAGCACGCGCGCGGCCCGGTACACGACGATGAACGAGAGCGCGACGAGGCCGTAGACGAGGCCGGTCAACGCGCCCGCGACGAGCACCTGGATGACCGCGATCACGCGGCCGCCTCCAGCCCAGGCTCGGCGTCGTTGATCGCGACCGCGGCCGCGAGCTCGCGGACCTGGCCGTCCTGGTAGCGCACCCTGACCGTCGCCTGGCAGGTCCGCGCGCCGTCATAGAGCGCCTCGACGATGTCGCGGTAGCTGTCCTCGATGCGGTCGCGCCGGAGCTTCCGCGAGCGCGTGAGCTCGGCCTCGTCGGGGTCGAGCTCCTTTGGGAGGGTCGCGAAACGGCGGAGGCGCGCCCCGGGCGAGAGGAGCGCGTTGATGCGGCGTACCTCCTGACCGATCTGCTCGCAGATCGGCTCCAGCTGGCTAAGCTCGGTGAAGGTGCCGAAGGCGAGGCCGCGCCGCTCCGCGAAGCGGCCCGCGATGCCGGAATCGATGTTGATGAGGGCCGTCACGAAGGGGCGGCTCTCGTCGCCGATCACCATCGCGTCCTTGATGAAGGGGGAGGCGCGAAGGTTGTTCTCGATGAATTGCGGCGGGTAGCGCTCGCCGCCGGCCAGCGAGCGCAGGTCCTTGATCCGGTCGAGGAAGACGAGATGGCCGGCCGCGTCCACGGTCGCGGCGTCGCCGGTGCTGAGATCTCGGCCGTTCCAGACCTCCGAGGTTGCGGCCTCGTCCCGGTAATAGCCGGCGAAATGGGCGCCGCCCGCGACGACGAGCTCGCCGCCCTCCGAGACCTCGAGAGCCAGCGGCGCCCCGATGGTCGGGTCCGAGGGGAGGAGCTCCCCCATCGTGGCGGGATCAGCCGGGCCGCCCCAATGCGCCGCGACGAGGCCGAGCTCGGTCGAGCCGTAGAGGTTCGATAGTGGGATGCCGTAGGCTCGAAAGAGCCGGAACACGTCGGCCGACATGCCGCCGCCGCCGCTCAGCGCCGCGATCGTGCGGTCGAGGCCGAGATTGTCGCGGATCCCGGCCAGCATCAGCCAGTCAGCGAGCCGGCGCAGCGCGCCTGAGCCCTTGCCGGCCGGGCCGCGGCCCTGCTCGACGCACCATTCGTAGAGGCGCTGACGCCAAGGCGGGGCGTCGAGGATCTGCGACTGCACCTCGGAGGCCATCGACTCCCATTGCCGCGGGGTGAAGAGCAGGAATTCCGGCCCGAGCTCGCGCAGATCGGCCCGCACCGTCTCGGGTTTCTCGGCGAAGTTCACGGTCAGCGGCGCCAGGAGGCCGAGCGCGAGGCCGGTCATCTGCTCGGCCGCCCAGGCGGGCGAGATGTAGGAGAGGTACTCCGTGCCCGGGCGCAGCCCGAAGGCGCAGAGCAGCCGATAGGCGTTGTCGAGGAGGTAGGTATGCGACAGCATCACGCCTTTCGGGCGTCCCGTCGTGCCGGACGTGTAGCAGAGAACCGCGATGTCGGACGGCCGCACGGCCGCGACGGCGCGCCCGAAGGCGTCCGGATCGGCCCGGTCCCGCTCCCCGCCCCGCGCCATGAGCTCGTCCAGGCGCATCAGCCACGGGTCGTCGTTCTGCCAGAGGCCGCGCTCGTCCGTGTAGATCACGGCCGTGACGGCCCCGAGCCGGCCGCGGGCCTCCAGCGCCTTGTCGACCTGCTCCTGGTCCTCGGCGAAGAGCAGCTTCGCGCCGCTATGGGCGACGAGGTCGGCGAGCTCGGACGCGCTCGCGTCCGGGTAGAAGCAGACGATGCGGGCGCCGCGGCAGATGGCGGCGTACTCGATCCAATAGAGCTCGACGACGTTCTCGCCGACCGCCGCGACCGTGTCCCCGGCTTGGATTCCGAGCCCGTCCATTCCGGCCGCGATGGCCCGCACGCGGCTCTCGACCTCGCGCCAGGAGAACGGCCGCCAGGCGCCGTGGCGCTTCGCCCGCATCGCCGTCGTGTCGCGGCCCGCCTCGCAGCGATCGACGAAGAGCCGGGCAAGGCTGCGGCCGTTCGCGGTGCGGGCATCCTGCCCGAGGGACCCGTCGAGCCGCATCAGGCCTGGCCCAGGTAGGCCGCCACCACCCGCGGGTCCGTCTGGATGACGGCCGGCGGCCCTTCCGCGACCGTACGGCCCCAGTCCATCACCATGATGCGGTCGGAGAGGTCGAGCACCACCTCCATGTCGTGCTCGACCAGGATCACCGGGATCTTCCGCCCATCCCGGATGTCGAGGATGAAGCGGGCGAGGTCGCCCTTCTCCTCGCTGTTCATGCCGGCCATCGGCTCGTCCATGACGAGGATCTTCGGCCCAAGCGCGAGCGCGCGGCCGAGATCTGTGCGCTTGCGCAAGCCGTAGGGCAGCTGCCCGACCAGCGCGTGACGCAGCTCCTCGAGCTCCAAGAGCTCGATGATCTCCTCGGCCTCCTGCGTGAAGCGCGCTTCCTCGGCGCGGGTGCGCGGCCAATACGCGAACGCGTCGAAGAGCCCGGTCCGCATTCGGTGATGGAAGCCGGACAGGATGTTCTCCCGCACCGTCATCGATTCGTAGGTCTGAAGGCCCTGGAAGGTGCGGGCGATCCCGAGCCGCGCCCGGTCCGGCGCCCGGAGCCGGGTGATGTCGTGCGTGTCGAACACGATGCGGCCGCTCTGCGGCCGGTAGAAGCCGGAGATGCAGTTGAGGAGGCTGCTCTTGCCGGCCCCGTTCGGCCCGATCACGGACACGATCTCGGTCCCCGAGACCGCGAGCGAGATGCCTTCCAGCGCTCGGATGCTCCCGAAGGAGAGGCTGATCGCGTCCGCGGCGAGGATCGGGGCGACCATGTCAGCCCGGATCGGGGAAGTTCGGAGAGCGCTTCTCCATGAAGGCGGCCATGCCCTCGTTCCATTCGGGGCCGTCGATCAGCATGGCGAGGGCTTCGAGCCCGATTCTGCGGGCATTGCCGAGGTCCGTGTCGCCGCACATGTGCACAGCCATCTTGGACTGCGCGACCGCGAGCGGCCCGAGCGTGCGGAAGCGGCGCGCGAGCTCCATGGCGCCCTCCAGCACCTCGGCGGCGGGAACGACCGCCGTGACGAGCCCGTGCGCGAGCGCCTCCGCGGCTTCGATGTGGCTGCCGAGCAGCACCCATTCCATCGCCTTGCCGCGGCCGACGAGCCGATGGAGCTTCTGCACGCCGCCCGCGCCCGCGAGCGCCCCGATGCGGGTCTCGGGCACGCCGATCTTCGTCTCGGCCGCCAGCACGCGGAAGTCGCAGGCGAGGGACAGCTCGCAGCCGCCCCCGAGCGCATACCCGTTGATCGCGGCGATGACCGGCAACGGAACGGCCTCGATGCGGTCAAACAGCCGCGTGATGTGGGCGAGGTAGCGGTCGCGGAGCGCGAAGCGCCCGGGGCCGATGCGCGGATCCCCGCCGGTGAAGTACTTGAGATGGGCCCCGACGCAGAAGGCGCGGCCCGACCCGGTGATGACGAGCGCGCGGGCGCGCTCCGCTTCCGCGATGTCGAGCGCCCGGCCGAGCTCGTCCAGGAGCTCGAGCGTGAGCGTGTTCAGCTCATGTCCGCGCGTCAGCGTCGCCAGCGCGATGTCGGGTTCCGGCCACGACAGCGCGACGGCCGCGCCCGCGAAGGCTGCCCTGTCAGAAGCTGACATCGAGGCCGAGTTCGCGGGCGATGAGGAGGAGCTGGATCTGGCTCGAGCCGTCGCCGATCGTGCAGACGCGGTTGTCGCGGTAGTAGCGCGACACGGGACAGTCGTTCATGAAGCCCCAGCCGCCATGGACCTGGATGGCGAGGTCGGCGCATTCCGAGCCGATCTCGGTCGCATAGTATTTCGCCGTCGCGAGGTCCTTCAGCGTCGCCGTGCCGTGATCGGACAGCCACGCCGCCCGGTAGACCAGCATGCGGGCGGCATCGACCCGGACCGAAATCTTCGACACCATCTCCTGGACGAGCTGGAGGCGGCCGATCGGGCCGCCAAATGCTTGGCGCTCGCGGGCATAGGTCACGGCGTGGTCGAGGCACGCCTGCGCGAGACCGAGCGAGCAGGTGGCCAGGAACAGGCGGGCCTGCTGGTAGCCGCGATGCAGGATGAGGCGGCCCTTGTCCGGCTCGCCGATGACGGCCTCGTCGCCGAGCCGGCAATCGTCGAAATAGAGCGGCCGGGTGTCGGAGGATCGCCAGCCGAGCTTCTCGTAGCGCTCCCCCGGAATGTAGCCGGGCGTGCCCGTCGGGACGAGGAACAGGCTGAAGCTCTTCCGCGAGGCGCCGGGCGGGCTCGTGACCACGAGAACGAGCGCGAAGGACGAGATGTCCGTGCCCGCGTTGGTGATGTAGGCCTTCTGGCCGTTGATCACCCACTCGGCGTTCGAGCGCCGCGCATGCGTCTTGAACCCGCTCGTGTCTGAGCCCGCCTCGGGCTCCGTCCCGGCGATGGCGGAGATGCGCCGTCCGGCCACGATGTCGGGGAGGTACCTCTCCTTCTGCTCCTGCGAGCCGAAGCGCATCAGGGTGAGCCCGGTCGCGATCGACACCATGAGGCTGACCGCGAGCGACTGATCGGCCCGGGCGATCTCCTCCAGCGCCAGCGCCGTATCGAGAACGCCGAGCCCGAGGCCGCCCCATTCCTCCGGAAACGGGATCGCGGTGACGCCGAGCTCGCCGGCCTTCACGAAAAGCTCCGATGGGAAGCGGCCTTCGCGATCGAGCTGCTCGGCGACCGGCGCAACCTCTCGCCGGGCGAAATCCGCGATGGTGCTCCGGAGCTTCTGCTGATCGTCGTTCAACAGGAAGTCCAACGCCTTCCTCCCCACCGTCTTGGACCGGAGGTTAGCACGATCGAACCGACTGGCAAGTCGCTTTGCTAACCCGCGGGTTAGCGTCTCTAGAGGCGGCACGGCGTCGGGGACTTACAGGGTTCAGTCAGGCTTACCGAATAATCAGCTATCCTCATCTATAGCCGAGTGCTATGGGGCGCGGATGGCGACGGTTCGATTCCTCTCTCCGGCGCAACGTGCTCTGCTGAAGCACCGAAACGTGGCGGCAAGGATCATGGCGAAGATCGACGAGCTTGCTGCGGATCCTGCCGCTCAGGCGAACAACGTCTCCCGGCTGCAAGGACGCCCGGAGAGCCGGCTTCGCATCGGCGACTTCCGTGTCATCTTTCTCCAGGAGGGCGACGACCTCATCGTCGTCGATATCGCCCCCCGGGGCAGCGTGTACGATTAGGAGACCCGGAATGACACACCCCGTCCGCACCACCTCTCCGGCCGGCGAGCCCATCGTGATCCTGTCGGCGGGAGAATACGAGCGTCTCGTTCTCCTGGCCGAGGATGCCCGTGACGCCCATGTCGCCGATCGCGCGCTGGCCGATCACCGCGCAGAGCGGAGCACCGCCCTGACGGCAGGCGAGATGGGCGAGTTGCTGGCGGCCGCTAGCCCTCTCGCGTTTTGGCGGCGGAAGCGCGGGCTGTCTCAGGCCGCCTTGGCCGAGCGGATCGGATGCTCCCAGCCCTACCTCAATCAGCTCGAGGCCGGAAAGCGACGCGGCAACATACAGACCTTCCAGAGGCTCGCGGCAGCGCTGAAGGTCGGCTTCGCCGACCTCGTGATCGATCCGGAGAGCGACGACGGTCGGCTCTCCCGGTAGGGAGAGCCGACGCGCTGCCCCCGTCGGAGCCCACTTACATGCTCTGCCAGCCGGTGATGACCCGCCACTTGCCGCCCTGAGCCTTCATGAAGGCTCCGGACAGGTTGCCGGCGTGGCGGTCGGTCGAGAATGTGGTCGGGCCCATGAAGCCGGTCTCGAAGTCCTTGATCGATTCCAGGGCGGCCACGATCGAGTCCGGATCGGTCTTGCCGTTCGCCCGCTTCAGCGCCTCGGCGAAGAGCTTGCCGGCATTGTAGCCGTGCATGCTGTACGTCGTCGGCTGGGTACGGGGCAGGTACTTCTTCTGCGCATCCAGGAACTGCTTGACGGCGGGCTTGTCTGAATCGATCGGCTCCATCACGGCAACCGCGAGCGCGCCCTCGATCAGGTTGCCGGCGAGCTGGAAGGTCTGCGGGTCGCCAAGCGCGTTGTGGCCGCTGAATTGCGGCTTCCAGCCGATCTTGCTCGTCTCGCGCAGAACCAGGGCCGCGTCCTTCGGGATGCCGAGGAACACGACGTGCTCCACTCCGGCTTGTTGCGCCTGCGCCGCGACCCCGCTGAAATTCGTGGTGCCGCGGTCGAAGGGCAGCTTGGTCAGCGTGATCTTGTCCCGGCCGAGCCGTTCCTCCAGACCCGCCACCGCGTCCTGCCCGAAATCGTCGTTCTGGTAGATCGCGGCGATCTTGGTCTGCTTCAGCTCCTTCAGGATGAAATCGGCCAGGATGATCATCTGGACGCGCACCTCCTGCAGGGTCGTGAAGGCGTAGCGCTTGGTCGGCGTGGTGAGCGCCTTGCTGAACCCGTAGGGGAAGAGCAGCGGCGTCTTGCTCTCCTGGATGAAGGGCAGAAGGGCAGCCGTCTGCGCGGTCCCGGTGGGGGCGAGAATCGCCACGACCTTGTCCTGCTCGACGAGCTTCCTGGCGCCCGCGATGGTGCGCATGGGCTCGTAGCCGTCGTCCTCGGCGATCAACTGGAGCTTCCTGCCGCCGATTCCGCCCGCCTCGTTGATCTCGGCAAAGAAGGTCTCGACCCCGTCGCGGACCCCCTGGCCGAGAAGCGACAAGCTGCCGGATAACGGCCCGGTGAATCCGACCTTGATCGCCTCCTGGGCGTTCGCGGCCGGGGCGGCCGCGAACAACCCGAGGCCGAAGCAAAGGCCCAGAGCGGTCCTGCGGTTCGTCGTGGCGGCTTTTCTCAAACGTGACATCGGCGTTCTCCCTGTCTGGCGGTGGATCTGTTTTGTTCTTGGCCGGCCGGGCGCGCCCGGCAAGCGTCAGCGTTGCAGCGTGATCCCGGCTGCCTCTCGGTCCCAGAGCGCGGCCCGGTTCTCCTCGGCCCAGGTCTTGAGCTTGTATTTCTCGATCTTCTCGCTCGCGGTCTTCGGCAGGCGATCAACGAAGCGGACGAAGCGCGGGACCATGAAATGGGCCATGTTGGCGTTGCAGAAGCGGACGAGCTCCTCCTCGCTCGGCTGCCGGTCGGGGCTTGGGACGACGTAGATCATCACCTCGTCCTCGGTCAGCTCCGACGAGACCGGGACGGCCGCGACCTCCATCACGGCCGGGTGGCGGGCGACCAGCATCTCGACCTCGTAGGCCGAGATGTTCTCGCCGCGCCGTCGGATGGCCTCCTTCTTCCGGTCGACGAAGAACAGATAGCCGTCCGGGTCGAGATAGCCGTGGTCGCCGGTGTGGAGCCAGAGGTTGCGCGTGTCCCGCACGGTCGCGTCCGGCATCTTGTAATAGCCGAGCATCATGATCCAGGGCTCAAGCGGTCGGACGCAGATCTCGCCCGTTTGGCCGGGCGGGAGGGCGCGGTCCTCGTCGTCGACGATTTGGATGTCGGCATAGCCGCGCGACCGCCCGGCCGACGCGCCCTTCGCTTCGGCATCGTCCGGCGTGAACATCGTGACCGGGAAGGTTTCGGTCATCGCGTAGAGCGATGTCACACGGACGCCGAAGCGCCCCGACACGTCCCGATAGCTCTCGCGCGACAGGGGCAGAACCATTGCCTGGCGGACGCGGTGCCGCCGCTCCGCCTCGCTCGGCGGAGCCTTCAGGAGGATGTTCGTCATCGCGCCGAGCGCGTTGAACTGGGTGGCGCCGGTTTCGCGGATCTCGTCCCAGAACGTCGAGGCCGAGAAGCGGGCCGAGATCGCGAGCGCGGCATCCGCCCAGAAGGCCGCGAAGCAGGAATACCAGAGCGCGTTGCCGTGAAAGAGCGGCAGGCACGTGTAGAGCACATCGTCCCGCCCGTAGCCGAAATGCTGGACGAGGTGGCGACCGACGGCATGGGCCTGGGAATGCGGGCTGACGACGCCCTTCGACGGCCCCGTCGTGCCCGACGTGTACATGATGAACTGGGGGTCCCTGTAGCGGACCGCCTCGACAGGCGGCGCCTCGGCCAAGGCGGAGCCGAAGCCTTCCAGCGCGACGAGCGGGGTCCCCGCTCCTTCGAGCTCCGGCGACGCGCCACCGAACGTGCAGCAGCCCCGGATGGCGGCGTTTCCGGCGATGCTCTCCGCCAGGCGCTCCGACCATTCCCGCCCGACCACGACGAACCCGGAATCGGATTGCTCGATGAAGTAGCGCAGGAGATCGCCGCGCGCGGCCGTGTTTAGCGGCACGGCGACGGCGCCGATCTTGGCGAGGCCCCACATCGTTCAGATGATCTCGGGGCCGTTGCCCAGCATCACGGCGACGTGGTCGCCCTTGCCGATGCCGAAAGCCATGAACGCGTTCGCGTAGCGGTTCGTGATCTCGTGGGCGTCCGCGTAGCTGAAGCGGCGGCCCTCGAAGATCAAGCACGTGGCGGTCCCCAGGCGAGCCGCCTTGTCGGCCAGCATGTGCCCGATGGTTCGCTGCTCGAGCGGATAATCGTGCATGGCGTCAGGCTCCGAGGTAGGCCGCGACGAGGTCGCCCGACCCTTCGAGCTCGGTCGGCGTGCCCTCCATGACAACCCTCCCGTTCTTCAGCACGTACAGGTAGTCGGCGTGGCGGAGCGCGAGCCGCGCGTTCTGCTCCACGATGAGCAGCGCGACGCCGCGACGGCGCACCGCTTCGAGCTCCCGGAACACCTGCTGCACGATCATCGGGGCGAGGCCGAGGCTCACCTCATCGGCCAGGAGAAGCTTCGGGGCCGACATCAGCGCGCGCCCGATAGCCAGCATCTGCTGCTCCCCGCCGCTCAGCGTGTACCCGGCCTGGCCCTGCCGCTCGGCCAAGCGGGGGAAGGTCCCTATCACCGCCCGATAGGCTTCGCCGAGCCCCGAGGCGCCCCGGCGGGAATAGGCCCCCATCCTCAGGTTGTCGCGCACGGTCAGGTCCGGGAAGATGCCGCGCCCCTCAGGCACATGCGCGACGCCGCGCCCGACGATGTGATCCGCGCCGGCCCGCGTTGTGTCCTCACCCGCGACGGTGACGGTCCCGGCGCTCACGGGCGCGATGCCGCTGATGGCCCGCAGAAGGGTCGACTTGCCGGCCCCGTTCGCGCCGAGGATCGCCACGAACTGTCCCTCGCCGACCCTGAGCGAGACCCCCCGCAGAGCCTCCACGGCGCCGTACCGGACGGCGAGGTCGCGCACGACGAGCATCACGCCTCCTCGCCGAGATAGGAGGCCATCACCTTCGGGTCGGACAGCACCGCCGCGGGCGGCCCCGATGCGATCACGGCCCCGGCATCGAGGACCACGATCCGGTCGCAGAGCCGCGCCACGAAGCCCATATTGTGCTCGACCAGAACCACGGCGAGCCGGTGCTCGGCCCGCAGGACCGAGAGCGCCTCCGACAGGCGTCCGACCTCGCCGTCGTTCAACCCCGCGACGGGCTCGTCGAGGAGCACGACTTTCGAGCGCATCAGGAGCGCGCGCCCGATCTCGACGAGCTTCCTGTGCCCGTAAGGAAGGCTGCCGACCGGCCGGTCGGCGCTATCTGGAGGCCGAGCCGCCCTATCACGGCATCGACCCGGCCGCGCGCCTCGCCCTCCTGCCGGCGGGCGCTCGGGAGGGCGAACATGTCGGCCAGGAGCCCGTAGCCGAGCGATCCGTGACAGGCGATGAGGAGGTTTTCGCGCGCGCTCCTGTCGGAGGCGAGTTCGGGATGCTGAAAGACGCGCCCGATGCCGGCGGCCGCGATCCTGTGCACCGCCTGGCCCGACAGCCGCACGCCGTCGAGCGTCACCGTGCCGGCGCTCGGCCGGGTGAACCCCGAGATGCAGTTGAGGAGCGTCGACTTGCCGGCCCCGTTCGGGCCGATGAGCCCTAGCAGGCTGTTGAAGAACCCGCTCGCGTCGCGGCTGGCCTCGTGATTCACTCCTGTTGCTTGATCGGGAGGTCGGATTGCGGGGGACGGACGAGCGGACAGGGGCGCTGTTCAGCTACGTGGACC
>JAABUN010001891.1_pt1 | contig 41510 bp, 37 predicted proteins | sample 5559311 | NCBI WGS metagenome assembly JAABUN01 (sample SAMN10711877, study PRJNA513370) | rock metagenome | isolation source: Antarctica rocks | place: Antarctica: Victoria Land, Siegfried Peak sud
CGTCGCGAGTCGAGATCACCCTCCGCTGACCGTGGACCCGGTCGTCAGCCGACGGGCGGCGCGAATCCACCGCAGCGGCCCGCCTCTCCCCCTTTTTCAACAGGCTGGGACGTTTTCGGGACAAAGGCAGAGGGCCACCCCACCAGATATCACCGCGTCGAGGCCGACCGGGTTACCCGGGTCGCTGGCCGTACTCGTCGACGGTGACGTGCACGCCCCAGGTCGCGCTGGTGCCCTCGTCGTCGACCTTGAGCATCGCCAGGTGGGTCATGAAGCGGTCGGGGCGGCGCCGTGCCAGTGCTCCTCGCCGGGCTCGAAGAAGACGCGGTCACCAGGGCGAACGACTTCGATCGACCCGCCAGCCCCCGAGGGAAGCACACCTCGGCCAGCGCTCGTAGGCTCCGATCACCGGCTCCGATCAGCAAGGATGCCTGCTGATCGGGCGACAGCTTGCGCCGCCCCGGTCCGCGGTCCACGTCCCGCCGCGATCCTCCTAAGAAACGGCGGTGGCTGGGCAAAAACGAGAGCGCCCGCTGGCAGCATGCGGCAGTGCCCCGTGGCGTGGTGGCGTTTCGAGATTGATCCTCGGTGTCAGTCGCCGGTGGTGAGTTCGGCGATGGGGTCAGTATCGCGCTCAGGGGAGAGCTTGGCCATCGAGCCTTCGGAGAGGTAGCGGCGGTCGCCGGCTTGCCATTTCGTGGGTGTCGGCGAGGACGGCGCCGACGAGGCGGATCACCGAGGTCTCGTTCGGGAAGGTCCCGACAACGCGGGCGCGTCGTTTCACTTCCTTGTTGAGTCGCTCGAGCGGGTTCGTGGACCACACCGTTACCCAGTGGGCGCGGGAAGCTCGTGAACGCCAGGGCCCCGGCCTTGGCGTCGTCCACCAACCCGGTGATCTTCGGGAACCGGCCGCCGATCTGACCACGCACCTGGTCCCAGGTCGCCGAGACGGTGTCGGCGTCGGGTTGGGTGAAGATCGTGCGGAACACCGCCGCCACCATGTCCTGATGGCTCTTGGGGACCAACGCCAGGAGGTTCCTGGCGAAGTGGACGCGGCAGCGTTGATGGCTCGCACCCTGGAATGCCCGACAGAGCGCAGCGACCAGCCCGGCGTGCTGATCGGAGATCACGAGGCGCAGGCCACCAAGACCGCGCAGGCGCAGCGACTTCAGGAACCCGCGCCAGAACACCTCATCCTCGGAGTCGCCGACATCGACGCCGAGCATCTCGCTCTCCCCGACAGCAGTGATCCCTGTGGCGATCACGACGGCCATCGATGTCACCTGTGACGCCTGGTTGCGGACGTGGAGGTAGGTGGCATCCAGGTAGACGTAGGCGAACTCGACGTGATCGAGGCGGCGAATGCGGAACGCACCGACGACCTCATCCAGCCCAGCACAGATCCCTGACACCTCCGACCTGGAAATCCCCGAGTCGAGACCCAATGCGGCGACCAGGTCGTCGGCGGAGCGGGTCGACACCCCGTTGACGTAGGCCTCGATCACCACCGCATACAATGCCTGGTCGATCCGCCGGTGGGGCTTGAGGATGCTCGGGAAGAACGAACCCTGGCGCAGCTTCGGGATGCGCAACTCGATGTCACCGGCCTGGGTCGCCACCAGACGTGGCCCGGAGCCGTTGCGTTCGGTGACACGGATGTTGATGCGTTCATAACGGGCGGCGCCGATCTGCTCGGTCGCTTCGGTCTCGATCAACTCCTGCATCACCATGCGAACGGCGTCGCGGACGAGATCGACGCCTTCGCCGGCACGGAACGCGTCCAACCGGTCGGACAGGACAGACTGGGACAGGGCCATCGGTGGCTTCTCCTCACGCGTGCTCTTGGTCGAACACACCGAGAATCACGCCCATGGCCCCACCCACAGGTGGACCCCACCAGCTACCTCACAGCCCACCACGCCGCGGGACGCACACCAGCATGCATCGATTGGAGGAACGCCCATGCCATGCGCGATCCCCCGAGCGGCCAGTGCCCGCCAGCCCACGCTTTCTGGTACCGTGGCGCCGCCGGACGGGCGGGACGAGGAACCGGCGACACCGGTTCGCGCGGGCCATCCAGCCGGGCCAACCCCGGAGGATTGGCGCGGGCGCGACGCGGCGGTGATGCCGCCCATGGGTGGCGGTGACGTCGTCTCGTGAACAGGAGGTTCCTGTGCGTATCACTCAGGTGACCGCGACGCCGATCGAGCCGCAAGAGACGCGCCCGGCGTCTTGGCTCTCCGAATCGCTGGTCGCGAACCCGATGTCGGTCTACCCGTTCTACCGCGATCGCCGCTCCTCCTGGCAACCTCACTGGGGTTCCGAGATCCTGGTGCGGATCACCACCGATGACGGGCTGGAAGGGATTGGCGGCACGGCGCCGGCCCCGGCCCGGGCCATGATCGAAGGGCACTTCGCCCATCTCCTGGCCGGGCAAGACCCGTTCGCAGTCGAGGTGCTCTGGGACCAGATGTTCCGGGCGTCGCTGCCGTATGGGCGAAAAGGGTTGCCGATCATGGCGATCAGCGCGGTCGATATCGCGCTCTGGGATCTGATTGGCAAGGCGACCCGTCAGCCGCTCTGGCGATTGCTCGGCGGGAAGACGAAGGACCCGATTCCCGCCTATTCGACCGGCAACGATGTCGGTCACTATCAGCGACTCGGCTTCAACGGCTTCAAGCTGGCGATGCCGCACGGACCGGCCGACAGTTGGAACGGCATCAAGGGGAACATCGAGCTCGTCGAGCGGACGCGGGCGACAGTCGGGGACGACGCGGAAATCATGCTCGACTGCTATATGGCCTGGAACGTCGAATACACGGTCCGCATGGCGAACCTGCTGGAGCCGTATCGCGTGCGCTGGATCGAGGAGTGCCTGCCGCCGGACGATTACGATGGCTATGCCTTTCTGACGCGGCACATTCACTCGACGGCGATCGCGACCGGGGAGCATGAGTACACCCGGTGGGGGTTCAAGGAGTTGATCGCTCGGGGCTGCTGCCACATTCTCCAGCCCGATGTCGCCTGGGTCGGCGGCATCACCGAGACGCGAAAGATTGCCGCGATGGCCTCGGCGTGGGGGCTCGACGTGATCCCTCACGCCGGCGGACTTCAGCCCTGGGCCATTCATGTCGTGGCCTCCCAGTCAAACTGCCCCCTCGCCGAGTGCGTCGTGATCGGGAACGAAGGTGAGGCGGACCCGCTGCGATCGCTCTACCCCTATCTGGAGGGGGTGCCGCTGCCGGTGAACGGCGTCATCCGGCCCTCGGATGAGCCGGGTATTGGCGTGACCGTGAAGACCGAGTGGCTCGCCGGGCCATCGGAACCAGCCGCATAGAGGGAGGAAGATGGGAGTGGGCGTGAGGCGCTTCGACGGAAAAGTCGCGATCGTGACGGGCGGCTCGCGAGGGATCGGCCGGGGAATCGCCCAGGAACTGGCACGCGAAGGGGCGGCAGTCGTCGTCAACCACGTCCATGCCGAAGCCGCCGCGGCCGAGGTGGTCTCGGCCATCATCGCCGAGGGAGGCCAGGCGACGAGCGTCCGGGCCGATGTCGGGATACGATCAGAGGTGGCCGCGTTGATCGCCGCCGCGGTCGAGCGTTACGGGCGGTTGGATGTCCTGGTCCACAACGCCGGCATCTGCCCGTTTCGCGAGCTCGACGAGATCACGGACGAGGTCTGGGACGAGACGATCCGGACCAACCTCTACGGCGCCTTCGTCACCAGCCAGCTTGCCGCCCCCGCGATCGCGGCGGCCGGTGGCGGCGCGATCGTCCATGTCTCCAGCGTGTCGAGCTATCTCGGCAGCGCGACCCAGGTCCACTACTGCGCGTCGAAGGCCGGCATCAACGGCCTGACGACCGCCCTGGCCGTGGCCCTCGGTCCTGCCAATATCCGCGTCAATGCCGTCCTCCCCGGCGGCGTCCCGACCGATATCAACCGCCAGTTCTGGGAAGGCGCACCGCCTGCTCCGCCGGGCCTGCCCATCGACCGCGCCGGCAGCCCGACCGATATCGCCCGCGCCGTCTGCTACCTCGCCTCAGAGGATGCCGCCTGGGTCACTGGCACCCTCCTTCCCGTAGACGGCGGTTTAACGGCCAAACCGTAAGCTGGCCGCGGGATGGCCGAACGCCGGGTTCAGCGATCCCTGTCTGAGCAACAAGAGTGGATACCGCACCGGTTCGCACCCCAGCAGGCGCGAAGTGCAGTGCCGTCTACGCCGGCCTGATCTCGATCGACACACGACCATGAGGCGCATGTGGGACCTTCACGGCGAGGAGTCCCAGGTCGGGAAGCCATTGCGCACCGCTCGGCGCCGCGTCGAGGTCATCAACCCGCACGAGCTCGTTCCCCTCGACCATGACGCGGGTCGAGGAGGCGAGACCGGCGATCAGTGTCTGGCTCCTCTCGCCCGGCGGATAGGCCAACGACATGATCAGCGTCCCCCCGTCGCGCCGGACGTCGCCCACGGTCGCCCCTGAGGTGACACGGACCGGCTCCGCGCCGTCCCGCGTCACGACCCGGGTCGTGACGTCGAGCGGTAGACCGGCCAGCTCGAAGGTGTTGAGCCCGATCAGGTTGGGGTTGAGCCACCAGGTGTATTCCTCGTCGACGCGGACGATGCTGACGGCATCCGGGTACATGCCCGGGACCACTCAGCGGCTGCTGCTGCATCCCGCAGGCGACGATCCCCTGGGCGATCGTCCGCCACTGCTCGCCACCAGACGCCGTGGCCAGGCGCAGCAGGGCATCGGCATAGACAAGGCCGTTCCACTGGACATCGACGCCGAACCAGCTCTGAACGTCGTGAAACGTCACCCCGAAGACCGGGACTGTGGCGTAGGCCATGATCGGCCGGTAGTAGGCGCGCCAGAGATAGGTGAAGGGAAGCCCGGTCCAGGCCCAGCCATCGGCGGCGGCCAGGTAGGCGGCGTCACCGGTCAGGGCGTGCGCCTCAAGGTTGACATCGACGAGGTAGGGCACGGCGAGCACATCCGGCACATGGAGATGCAGCTCCCACGTTTGCGCCCCTTCCGGCCGGCGCTGGGTGTTGCACCAGTCGACCGCGCGTAACGCCGCCTCGCGCGCCGCAGGGTCGCCGGTCAGCCTGGCCCAGTTCAGCAGATGACGCGCCCGATCGGCGGTCAGGCCGCTCGAGCTTTCCTCGCCTCCCATCACGGCGCGGCGGTCGTCGGTGTCGTAGGCGGCGTGCTGGATCAGCTCTCGCCGCCAGGGCCACGAGCCATCGGGACCTTGCTCCGCGGTCAGGTCCCGGGTTTGGCGCTCGGTTGCCGTCAGGCTCTGGGCGAGACGGTCATGATGGAGCGCGAGCTCAAGGTGCGGCACGACCGCGCGATGGGCCGGGTTCCCCTCCGCCTTGCCCCCCGGGAGTGCCCGGGCGAGACCGCGCCGGACCTGGTCGCGGGCGCGCTCCTGCAGCGCGGGGTTCCCGCCTGACCACTGAGCGTAGCGCGCGAGCTGAGCGATCACCCGCGGCTCGTAGCGCGGTCCCCATGGATCGGCGAGCGTATGGTGCCAACCTTCGGCCTCCTCATCCCAGGCAACATCGAGGTAGGAGCGGACGCAAAGATCGACGTTCTCGGCATAGGAATGTGGTGGCGACAGCTCGGGAAGACCATAAGTCTCGACCCAGACCTTCAAGAGATCGATCGCCGAAGCCCCAGTCAGGGCGACGATCCGTGCCTGGAGTTGAAGCGGATTTTGCGGGCTGGCGCCCAGAGGGCGGGTCGCTTCAAGCGCATTCTCCTCGACGAAACGCCCGACCCCCGGCGCGAAGAGCCCGAGGAGATGGTTGGCGCCCGCTTCAAGCCGGTTGGGGGATGAGAAGATGGCCGCAGGATGCCGCCAGGCGCTGCCGTAGGCCTTATTGGGATCCCAGAGCAAACCGACGGCGACTCCTTTATGGGAGACGGCCATCATCGGCACGGTGATCTTATAGGGGTGGGGGACGGATCGACCGGCGTAGTGCTCGGCAGCGAACAGCGTGCTTGAGGAGTCCTCGTTGTCGAGCAGGTATTCTAGCCCCGGGAACAGCGCGTCGGTTCTGCTCGCCCCGAAACTGCCCTCACCGGCCAGCAGCGTCGGACCGCTGAAGTGAAGCACCTGGCGCGCCGCCATTGGTGTCGCCTGGGCCGTCACCAGCACCTGCCGCGAGTCGTGGAGCAGCCGGAACTCCTGAACGAACCTCCAGGTCACCCCATCCTTGTCCGCCCACTCACTGGTCAGTCGAAGGACCCCCGGTGTTCGCTCGATCGTGGTTGGCTGAATGGGTGTCTCGCGGCGCTCCTCGGCCGTCGTCCGATACACCAGTTGGCCGAAGCGACCCCTCGCGACGCTGGTCCAGCCCGTCCCGGTCCGGAGATCGAGGGTCTAGCCGCCGAAGCCAGTTTCGGCCGGCAGCAGTTGAACCCTGAGATGCTCGTTCGCGAGGGTGTCGTCTGCTTCGCCAGTCATGGCTCTGATCTCTCCTGCTCCCTCCCGCCGGGAGGGCCTGTCGGGTGGGTAAGGAACACGTCCTAGCCCTTAAGTGCTCCCGAGGTCAGACCACGGACGTAGTAGCGCATGCCGAAGGTAAAGAGGATGATCAGCGGCATCGCTGAGATCGCGTAGGCCGCCATCCGCGGTCCCCAGTTGATGATGCCGAACTCGGTCGTGAACTGTGTCAGGCCAACCGTGACGACCTGGACCTTCGGGTCGGCGATCGTCAGCAGCGGCCAGATGAAGTCGTTATAGGTCGAGACGAGATGGATGATCGCCAGCGTCACCAGGATCGGCCAGGAGAGCGGCAGCGCGATCTGGGCGTAGAGCCGCAGCTCACCGGCGCCGTCGACTTTGGCGGCGTCAAAAAGCTCCTGTGGCAGCGTTGCGAAGAAGGAACGGCAGAGCAGGATGCCGAACACCTGCCCACCCGCCGTCCAGGGCAGGATCAGCGCCCACGGCGTGTTGATCAATCCGAGATCCCGCACAAGCACGAAGGCGGGGATTAACGTCAGAACCCCCGGAATCATCAGAAGCGCCAGAACCAGAACGTAGATCAGCTCCTTGCCCGGGAAGGTGTGGCGTGCAAAGACATAGCCACTCAGCGATGAGAGGAGGACGACGCCAGCAACCGATGAGAGGGAGTAGAGCAGCGTATTGAAGATGTAGCGGTGCATCGCCTCCCAGCCGTCGCGGTAGTTGCTCCAGATGACAGGACTCGGGAGACTCCAGAACCGCCCATAGATCTGGCCGTTGTCCTTGAGTGAGAGAAAGGCCATCAGCACGATCGTGATGAAGCTGAGGGCCAGCAGCACGCTCAAGATCGCGATCAGCAGTCCCTGAGTGCCCCACCGCTTCCAGCAAGCCCGTGTCCGGGCGGTGTTCTCGATCGTGGCCAGCCGGAGCTGCGTCGGGGCGGCGACTCGAGCCATGGCGATTCTCCGCGATTCCGGCTAGCTACCGTACTCGACCGACGACTTGACGAAGCGCAGGTTAAGGATCGTGCCCCCCAGGATCACCAGGAACAGCACCGCCCCGATCGCCGAGGCGCCGCCGAAATTGTTGAACCGCACCGCCTGGTAGTACAGCTCCAACGATGGGACGTAGGTCGCGCTGCCCGGACCGCCGCCCGTGGTCAGAAAGACCGCGGCGAACTCCTGGACCACCGCGATGAAGGTCAGGATCAGCAGCAGGCGAATCTGACCGAGCAGGAGCGGCAGGTCGACGTTCGCGATTCGCCGCCAGGTCGAGGCGCCGTCGATCGCCGAGGCATCGAACAGATCGCCGGGAATCGAGATCAGGCCGCCGTAGAAGATCAGCAGGGCGAAGGCGCTAACCCAGGGAAACCCGATAAAGACGATCGCCCAGATCGCGGTATCGCCGTCGCCGAGCCAGAATTTGGCCCAGTGGTCGAGACCAACGCCGCGCAGGAGCTGGTTGACCAGTCCGATGTTCGGGTCGTAGATATTGACCCAGAGCAGGATACCGACGACGCCAGGGACGATCACCTGGAGCACAAAGAGCGTGCGCATCAGGTAGCGCAGCCGGCTGTTACGAAGGTGGAAGATCATCTCCGCCACCGCCAGTGGCACCAGCAGCTTCAGGACTCCGGTCAGGATCAGGATGCCGAGGTTGCCGACGCCGGTCCAGAGGTAGCGGTCATCCATCAGCGCGCGGAACTGCTGGAGCCCGATCCAGCGGGTTTCGACCCCCGGTTTCCAGACGGTGAAGGCATGGACGATCCCGGAGATCGCCGGGTAGTAGTTGAAGATCAGCAGCAACGTCACCGTTGGCAGCAGGAAGAGGTACGAGATGCGATGCCGCCAGATCTCGTGGGCCAGGCGGCGGGGGCGGGTCGCATAGCCGCGCCAGACCCGCTCACCGCTCGTCCGGCGCCTGCTGCCAGCGGCCAGGCCGATCAGCGCCAGCAGCAGCACGGCGATCGCGGCGATGATGGCGATCCGCCAGAGCGGATTCGATGGCTGCTCGACCGCGAACCCGGCGCCCTGCCGAGGGAGGAGCGTGACCTCGTCGCCCTCGGCGAGAACGGCCGCCGTGCCGTCGCGAGTGACGGCCAGATCGCGCACTTCGCCGCCAGTAGTGACCTGCTGGACCCGCTTGCCGTTGCCGTCCAGCACCCAGAGCGTGCCGTCCCTCGTTCCAGCGACGATCAGGGTGCCCTCGGCGTCGATTCCGGCGCCGCCGACGCCGCTCTCGGTTGGCTGACGCCAGAGGGCGCGACCGGTCGCCCCGTCGAGCAGAAGGATCGCGCCGCTCGACGTTGTACCGGTGGTGCCGGCGGCCGCCCCGACGGCGATCCGGGAGCCGTTGCGCGACACCGCCAGACCGCGGATTGGGTAGTCGAGGGTGGTTTCCCAGAGCGTCGCCCCATCGCCGCCGAGGAGCATCACCCGGGAATCACGCCGCCCGGCCGCCACCCGGAAGCCGCGCTGATTCCCATAGATGGCGATCTCGGTGATCTGATCGGGGGTGGTCACCTGCCAGAGCGGCTTGCCTCCGGCGCCGAGGGCACTGACACGGCGATCCTCGCCGCCGGCGACGACGGTGGTACCATCGGCCGTGATCGCGACGCTGGTGAACGTCTGCTGACCGCGATAGTGCCAGAGTTCCTGGCCGGTTCCGTCGAAGAGATAGACCTGCCGGTCCTCTGACGCGGCGGCCACGCGCGTCCCATCGGCGGAGACGGCCACGTCGTAGACCGTGCCGCCGACGGCTGCCGACCACTGTTGCTGGCCCGACCGGTTGTAGGCGACGAGGGTGTTGTCGCGCCGCCCGACGACGATCAGATGCCCGTCGGCACTGATCGCCGCCCCATAGATCGGCGTCTCGGCGGTGGCTGACCAGCCGCCCTCCGCGGCGCGGACCAGCGGTCCGATGGCAAACGTCAGGAGCATGCCGAGGGGGAGGGCGATCGTGAGCGCCGCCCACGATCGCCCCTGGCCCCTGACGCGAGATGATGCGCTCATGACCCCGTGCGTCCCGGACCGGCTTAGCTCTGACTCGCCGGCTTCTTCTCGGGTGTGGTCAGATCGTCTTGTGTCAGCTGAAGATGGGTCAGGATTTCCGGGAAGAGCCGGTCGATCGACGCCTGATAGCCATCGAGATACTTCTGGAGATCGATGTCCCCGGCGAAGTACTGTTGGGTCAGATCGACCCATTCCCGCACCGAAGGCTGATAGTCCGCCACCCCACGGGATCGATAGGTTCCGGCGGTGGCCTTCTCGGTGTTGCCGATCAGTTTCAATTGCGCGAACTTGCCCGCGAGCTCTTCTGGCAGCGCGACATCCTTCAGGATCGGCGGACCGACGATCCCGCCCGAGCCAGCGTTGTCGGGATCGAGCCGGTTCTCGATGTAGATGCCGAACCCGTCTGGACTGGTCATGTACATCAGGAAGTCCATCTCGAGGTCGTTCTGCTGCTGATCCTTCTTCGGCACCGAGTAGAAGCCGATGTTGACCTCGATCGTTCGGGCCGGAGCATCGACCTCGGGACCTTCCATCGTCGGGTTGTTGAACGAGCCGATGTCGAAGGTGTCGAGATCGCGCCCCGGCAGCGGTGTCGGCGTCGGCGCGTCAGCGTCCGCGGTGCCGCCCTGGGAGATGTAGCGCCCCTCGGCCAGGTTCCGGACATCGCGCTCGAAGTTGCCGAGCAGCGCCGCGACGTCGAGCCGGATCGCCGCCTCCTGGGTCAGGAAGAGGGGATAGGCATCGGTGGTGCCGAGCCAGCCCGGGGGCGCGGCCCGATCGCTGAACTGCTTGAAGTTGGTGTAGAGCGCCTGGAAGACCGCCCCGTTGACCGGCTGCTTGTGGTCGCGGAGGGCGATCATCTGGCGCTGGGAGCTGAACGTGATCCTGGTCGCATCGTCGTTGGTCGGGTCAGTCGGGTCGTAGACCCACTTGTCGTCGACCCCCTCGCGGAAGTTCCAATCGCCTGGCTTGGCGCGGACCAGCTCCGCTTCGTCGCGGGTGTACTGATCGAGATACATCCGGGCGAGCCAGCCGAAGCGCATCTCCCAGAAGGAATGATAATCACCTTCGATCGCGACCGGGATGTAGCCAGCGGCGGTCAGCTTGTCGCACCAGCCCATGAACTGGTCCCAGGTGGGCTGATTCTTCTCGGTCTGCGCCAGCTGCTCGGCCTCGGCGAGGATGCCCGCTTTTTGAAAGGCGGTCTTGTTATAGAACCAGAGCACCTGGACTGTCTCCGGGTTGAGGGTATACATCTCACCAGAGACGGGATCGCGCATATTGGCGACCGCGGCCGGGTCCATCGAGTCGCGCCATGGCTTGTTGGTGTAGGGGCTGACCCGATCGAGGTAGGCCGACATGTCGACAAATCGCTTGGCCTGGATCAGGTCGGCGACGACGTTGCCGTTGACGATCGAGGCGTCCGGGGTATCGGAGGCGAACTGGGCCCGGATGAACTCCTGATACCCCTCGGTCGGCTTGATCTCGACCTTGACCTGAACGTCGGGATGGAGCTTGACATAGGCATCGGCCAGTGCCTGATAGGTCTGGGTGTCGTTCCCCTGGACCGAGACAGTGATAGTGCCACTGAGATCGCTCGTTCCGCCGGCCGCGGGCGTCGCGCCACCGGCGATGGGGACCAAATCGTCGCCGCCGGGTGTCGCGGTCGCCTCCTGGGCGGCAACCTCGCCGCCGCGCAGCAGCCGGGCGAGCACGGCGGGAATCGCCGCCAGCAGGGTGGACATCCGTCGTCGGGTCAGCCGGGTCAGAAGCATCGTTGCCTCCTGTTCCACGATCGCCATCGATTGCGTCGAAAGACCTGGGTCCCAACCACGACTGGTTCCCCTGGCGACCACCTCCTCAGCGTGTCGATGGTGTCGTTCCCGAGCGGGCGGCAGATGGTCGCTCGTGGCGGCCCATCCCTCCTGACGACGTGCCACTCTCCTACGTTCGCGACGCATCGTCGCCGTAACCCTGAGGGATGGGCGATCACCCGGCCGGGACACCCGGCCCCACCGTCACCCGCTCGTTCTTCATACTGATCGGCCGAGACCCAGTATCCGTGAGACCGCCGAAAGGGGCAAGACCCTGGACCACCGCGGTGTCGCAGACGATGTCGATCGCGCCGACTGGGTGGGGTAGATGAGTGCCCACGCGATCTGTGGACGTGAGACGCATGCCCGGATCATTGTTGCAGCTGGTTGGAGTCACATCCCCGGTTCGATGCAAAAAAGGTCGGCTCTCGCTATGGCCGGGGGTGGTGGGTCGCGATAGGGTGGAGGGGGATTGGTCGTGGGTCGCGAAGCGGCCCGAGGGCGCGGGTGGCGACGGGAGAAGACGGTGATGGACTCGACGACGGCGGCCCTCTGGCTCGATGACGGGATCGAGGAGCAGGCGCTGCACCTCTACCAGGCGACCGCCGAGGCGACCGGCGTGGACGACTTCGCGGCCGTCACCCCGGACGATATCGAGCGCTTCCACGAGCGGGGCTACCTCGTCGTCAACGAGGCGTTCAGTGCCAGCGAGGTAGGAGATGCGCTCGACGGGTTGCTCCGCCTAATCGATGGTCAGGTCCCCGAGTTTACCGGCATCCAGTTCGAGGCCAGGGCGCGAGATCTGCTGCCGACCCTGTCGCCCGAGCAGAAACAGGACGCGGTTCGCAAGCTGATGGGCTTTGTGGCGCATGAGCCACGGCTGCGGGCCATCGCCGCTCACCCTGGGCTCGTCGCCATCCTGGGTGATATGATGGGTGAACCGCCCGACATGTTTCAGGATCAGGCGCTGCTCAAACCGCCCTTTATCGGCCGGGAAAAGCCCTGGCACCAGGACAACGCCTTCTTCACCGTGCCCGCGTCGACACCAGTCGTCGGGGTCTGGATCGCCCTCGACGAGGCGACCCCGGAGAATGGCTGTATGCACATTCTGCCTGGCACCCACCGCCAGGGGCCGACCCCGCACTTCCAGCGGCGCGATTGGCAGATCTGCGACACCGATGTCGCCGTCGATCGGGTCGTCTCGGTGCCGCTGCGGCCAGGAGGATGCCTCTTCTTCCACGGCCTGCTGCACCATGGCACCCCGCCCAGTCGCTCCTCCCGCCGTCGCCGGGCCCTCCAGTTCCACTACAAGCCATCAAGTGTCGGCCGCACCACGGAGGACGAGCGCATGGCGGTCTTTGGCAGCGAAGGCAAAGACGTCACCTGCTGATGACGTGACGCCACGCCCCTGAGCGGTAAGAACCGAGAGGTGTGCCCTTCTCAACGCACCGCGCGCCCGGGGGCAGCAGCGGAAAACGTGTCAGCGGAGCGGCGCCAGGTGAGCCTGGTGGCGGACCGGCTCCTGATGGGACGACATCCATCGCGCCGGCACCGGGAAATGGCATAGACCGCCAGCCGCGGGTCCGCCCTGGCGCCGTCGTGGGCGAGGGGTCGGCTGGCCGCTCGAACCGTCAGGTCCGACCGGCCCGAGGGGAGCGCAGGTGGGTCGGCGCGACCCCGTAACGCGCTTTGAACTGTCGGCTGAAGAGGAAGACATCGTCGTAGCCCATCACCAGGGCAATCTCACCAATCGCCAGGGTCGTCTCCTCGACCAGGTGCCGGGCGCGCTCAAGGCGCACGTCGATCGCGTAGCGGCGAAAGGATGTCCCGGTCTGGAGACTGAAGAGGCGGCTGAAATGATCGGTCGAGAGGTCGGCCAGAGCGGCTGCCTGGGCCAGCGTCAATCGCTCGGCTGGCTGCCGGTGCAGCCGGGTCAGCACGGAGGCGATGCGAGGATCTGGCTGGACGTGGGCCGCACCGCGGTTGGTCGCATCCTGGCGATAGGCTTCCAGGATCGCCTGATGCAGCAGCAGCCGCGCCTCGACCGCGGCGAGCGGCGCTGGCAGCTGTTGGATGCGTACGACGCGCGCCAGGGCCATCTCGATTCGCGTCCAGTCGCGCAGCGGAATGTGCCGTCCCGGCAGCACGTCAGCCGCCATCGCGACCGGCTCGTCGCTGCCGGCGCGAAAGAAGTCGAAGTGAACGTAGACCACCGTCAGGGGGTCGGTCGCATCCTGGGTCGCGACGCCGCTGTCGCCTGGTCGCAGCCAGAAGAGGGTCCCGGGGCGAATCGGGTAGCTCTGCTGCTCCAGCACGAATCGCCCCTGCCCGGCGACTGCAAGCCACAGGTCGTAATCGGTCAGGGCGACCTGCCAGTGCCAGCCGGGCTCGCAGCGCACGTGGCCACAGCGCGGATCGGGTCGTGGCTCGACCCGCGCAAAGAGGTCGGTCAGCCTGCCCCAGGTGCCGTCGACGCTGTAGTCCATACTGCCGTCCATCGGCGCATTGTAGCCACGGACCGGGTCCAGGCAAGCGGGCCGCGCTGAGCGGCAGCGATTGTATAGAGGAGTGAACGTGACGGCGACGGCACGGGTCTGCATCGTCGGCGGGGGAAGCTACAACTGGGGACCAACCCTGCTCCGCGATCTGGCCGCAATGGAGGACATGACGGGAACAGTCGTCATCCACGACAGCGATCCCGTCGCGGCTGACGACCTCTGCCGGCTCGGTCGCCGGATCATGGAGGCAACGGGCGCGTCATTCGCGGTGGAAGTGAACCCCGATCTCCTCTCGGCGCTGACCGGGACTGACTTCGTGGTCGTTACGATCACCACCGGCGGGCTGGCGGCGATGCGCCACGACCTGGAGATTCCCCGCCGCTATGGGATCGTCCAGACGGTTGGCGACACCGTCGGACCGGGTGGTCTGGCCCGGGGTCTCCGCAACATCCCGGTGCTGGTCGAGATCGCGCAAACGATGGAGCGCGTTTGCCCCGATGCCTGGCTGATCAACCTGACCAACCCGATGTCGACCCTGGTGCGGGCTGTCACGAAGACCACCCGGATCAAAACGGTCGGGCTCTGTCACGAGTTGTTCGGGGCGCGCCGCATCCTCGGCCAGTTCTTCGACGCGGGCGGCGACGACCTGGAGACCGAGGTCGCCGGAATCAATCACCTGATCTGGATCGTGCAGGCGACGGCGAACGGGCGCGATGCGCTCCCCGTCCTGAGCGAGCAACTGGCTGGCGGCGGCGAGCTTCCTCTGCCGCCCCCGGCGAGCGGGACTCGGGCGTCGTTCCACGATGGGTGGCGGGTCAAGCTGGCGTTGTTCGAGATCTACGGCGCGCTGCCGGCGGCGGGCGACCGCCATCTCGCGGAGTTCTTCCCCTTCTTCCTCGCCGAGGATGCCACCCGGGCTGCCTACAAGCTGCTGCCGACGACGATCGAGCAGCGGATCGAGATCCAGCGGCAGGCGCGGGAGCAGGTCCATGCCTGGCTCGATGGCGATGCGCCGCTGCCCCTTGAGCGGTCGCAGGAGGAGGTCGCCGATATCATCGCCGCGGTCGCCCACGGGCGGAGCCGGAAGGCAATCGTCAACCTGCCGAACCAGGGGCAGATCGACAACCTGCCGCGGGGCGCGGTCGTGGAGACCATGGGAATGGTCGGACCGGTGGGTGCCAGCGGGATCAGCGCCGGCGCGTTGCCGCTCGGTGTGCTCGCCACGGTCTTCCCGCATCTGCTCAATCAGGAGCTGATCGTCGAGGCGGCGCTGACGGGCGACCGCCAGCCGGCACTGGAAGCGCTGCTGGGCGACCCGCTCGTCCGCGACTTCGACCGTGCTCCCCAGTTGCTCGACGATCTGGTACGCGCCCACGCCGACTATCTCCCCCAATGGGCGGGGTAACCTGCAGGTTGGGGGGCTTCTCGTGGCCCACACGCGTTGACGATCGGGTGATCGGGCATCACGATGGTGGCACATGCTGTGGAACCGCGAAGCGGGGGTGCGATGGCCGAGGAGCCGAGCGACTACTCAACCAGGGCCTACTACGACGCCGCCCACGCGGCGCTGACGCCATCCCTCGCCTTCGGCGCGGCGGCCCCCGACGAGTGGCGCGTGTGGCGCGTCGCCCTCGTCGAGCGACTGACCGCGTTGCTCGGTGGCTTCCCGGAGGAACGCGGTCCGCTTAACGCCACCACCGTCGAGCGGTGCGAGCAACCGGGGTACGTTCGTGAGAAGATCGCCTTCGAGAGCGAGCCGGGGGTGCGTGTCCCGGCGTATCTGCTCCTGCCCCACGGGGTGACGCCCGACCGGCCGCGGGCGGCGCTACTCTGCCTGCATGGCCATGGGCGCGGCAAGCAGGATGTCGTTGGGATCGTGGCGACGCCGCGGGAGCGGCAGCGGCGGATTCGTTCCCTCAACTACGACTATGCCCACCAGCTTGCGTTACGTGGCTACGTCGTCCTCGCCCCCGACGCCCGTGGCTTCGGCGAGCGGGCCGCGGATGGGATGGGCTGCGCCTGGGCGATGACGGCCGGTCTCCTGCTCGGGAAAATCCTGGTCGGGCTCCGCGTCTGGGACGCGATGCGGGCGATCGATTATCTCCAGACGCGACCGGAGGTCGATCCCACCCGGATCGGCTGCGTCGGGCTGTCATGGGGCGGCACTCACACGATGTACACCGCGGCCCTCGACGAGCGGGTGCGCGCCGCCGTCATCAGTGGCGCCTTTGGCACCTTCAAGGACGCCCTGATCGACACCGAGGAATGTGCCTGCCAGTACGTGCCGGCCTTGCTGCGACACGCCGATCTGCCGGACATCACCGCCCTGATCGCCCCCCGACCGCTCCTGATCGAGAGTGGTGACGACGACCCCCACTACACTCGCGAGGTCGTGACGACCGCTTACCAGACCGTGCAGGATGCCTACCGGCTGCTCGGCGCCGATGGCAACCTCGCGATCGATCATTTCTCTGGCAATCATCGGTTCCACGGCCAGGCGGTCTATCCCTGGCTCGATGCCCGGCTCGCTCATCCGTAAGGCGTGCGGGAGGCGATCACGGGCACTGATGGCGACGACCTATCCCCGGCTCGGTGCAAAAGAGACCGCTTCCGGCTATGGAGGCCTCTGATGTGACCCCGTTTACTACGAGGGCGATGATGCGTAGGATATCGATCACCGGCGAGACGCGCGTTCATATCAGGAGAGGACCCGATGACGAAGCTGTCCGGGAAGACGTTGACCGAGACCATGGCTCCAACGGACGGGGGCCAGCCCCGACTGCTCGACCGGCGCGTGGGGCGACGCCCGCTGCTGGGTGGGGCGGCGGCCGGCATCGCCGGTCTGCGCGTGTTCGGCGGGAGCGCCGCCGCGGCGCCGGTCCCCTCGCGGCTGCGGCCCGCATTGCAGGAGCCAGCCGACGCCGCGCCAGCCGATCAGCAGGTGCTGATCGTCCCATCCGACCCCACGACGACCTTTCTGATGGACTTCTACGAGAAGGTCTATGGTCGGCCCAGCTACGCATCGGACCTCTTCAGCGAGCCGCTCGTGCGAGTCGATAAGAATTTCAAGATCACGCCCGCGGCCGCCGACTCGTGGGAGGGGAGCGAGGACGGCAAGGCGTGGACGTTCAAGCTCGACCCGAAACTTATGTGGAGCGATGGCAACCCGGTGACCGCCGACGACTGGGTCGCCAGTTTCCGCTATGCCGCCGATCCGGAGCACGCCTGGGATTTCACCTGGTACTTCGCCGGGGTGATCAAGAACTGGAATCAGGCAATCGCCGGCGAGGTGCCCCTGGAGCAGCTCGGGGTCAAGAAGGGCGCGGACGCGCAGACCTTGATCTTTGAGACGGAGGTGCCGGCACCCTACCTCCCCGCGATGCTGCTCTACTCGTTGCCCCTTTCCAAGGCCGCGCTGGACTCGACCGGACCGCTCTACAACAACAAGCCGGAGACCTGCGTCTCCTCGGGGCCATTCAAGCTGGTCGAATGGCAGCAGGACCAGCAGATCGTCTATGGCCGCAACGAGGCCTACACCGGCAAGCTGACGGTGCCGATCCAGAAGGTCCTCATCAAGCTCGCCGCGCCGGCGACCCACTTCTCGTTGTACGAGAACAACGAGGTCGATCTGATGGAAGGGGTGGCGCCGGCCGATCTGAAGCTCGCCCAGGCCGACCCCGAGCTGTCGAAGCAGATCTACTCGTCGGTTGGCGACTTCCGGACCTTTTACCTCTTCTTCGACGTCACCAAAGCGCCATTCGATGACCTGAAAGTGCGGCAGGCCTTCAGTCATGTCATCGACCGGGACGCGATCCAGAAGAGCATCCTTGGCCCCGAGGGTTCCCCGGCCTACTCCTGGCTGGCGCCCGGCTTCCCGGCGTCGGACCGGGAAGGGCTGAAGGGGATCCAGAACTTCGACCCGGCGGCAGGCAAGAAACTGCTCGCTGACGCCGGCTTCCCGGATGGCAAGGGCTTCCCGAAGCAGGAGCTCTGGCTGCGTGCCCCCCGCCCAATCGACATCGCCGTCGGTGGCGCGATCGCCTCGATGCTCAAAGAGCACCTGGGCGTCGATGTCGAGGTCTCGAACAAAGATCAGACACTTTTCATGGACAGCCTCACCGCCGAGCCGACGAAGATCCCGTTCGGCTACGTCTCCTATGGGATGGACTTCCTCGATCCCTTCAACATGCTCGGCGTCTGGCTGACGACCGGTCGCCATTCCTGGTCGAACAAGGCGTTCGACGACAAGGTTCAGGAGGCCGCCTCGTTCCTCGGCCCGACCGAGGAGCGGATCAAGAAGTTCCAGGAGGCCGAGAAGATTCTGGTCGAGGATGTTCCCGGTGTCTTCGTCTATCACGAGACCCCGGTTCAGCTCGTCAAGCCGTGGCTGAAGGGGGACGCGCTGGAGCCGGATGAGACCGGCAACACCAGCATCCACTGGCCACGCTACACAACGATGAGCACCGTCCCCGCTGGACTCTACGTCTCCAAGGATGTGCCCTCAGGTCGCAGCTAGCGGTCTACGTCAGGAGCCGGTGGCCACGTGTCGCCACCGGCTCCTGGCCCCCTCCTCAACCTCATTCAATCGATCGCTCCCACCGCGTGCGATCGCGTGCCGCTCGTCACGAGTTGCCGAGCGGGGCTCGCCGCGCTCTGGTACGCCAGGGGTGCCTTCTTGGTCGTATGGGCAGATCGTCCAGCCACTTCGAGCGCGGACCGACGAGACGAAGCCCAGTAAGACCGCAGCGAGCAGGTTACGTCTCAGCGGGTGCTTGGCACGTCGGCTCAGGCGGTCATTTGGTGGAGCCGGGCCGCGAAGGCGTCGACGGCGGTGATGGCGCGGCGTTGCCGCTCGTCCGAGAACGGGTCGAGCTGCCGCAGCATCGTTGAGATGTTGGAGAGCGACGTTGGCTCGGTCACCCGCACCCGCCTGAACTGACAGCTCCGCCCGACATCCCGATACGCCTGCCCGAGGAAGCTGATGAAGGGGTCGCCCTGACCCCGAACGACGAACTTGGTGCAGGTAAACAACATGCAGATCAACCAGCTCACGCGTTCGGACTGAGACACCTCGTGACGCGCGTGGTGATCGAGCAGCCAGGCGCCGCGCGTCACGGGGAGACGTTCAAAGACCACGGTCATTCCAGGGGAGACGCGGGAGGTGCGTTGGGGAGCGAGCGACCAGTCGACGGTCAGCGGGCCAGCGGTGGTCTGATAGAGGGCAAGGGTATACATGCCCCCAACAGGACGGTTCTGCGCCGCTTCGTGGCGGAGGAGGAGACTGCCAGCGTCCTCAAAGAGGCGAGCGCGGGCTGCGATCGCGTCGCCACACACCTCATCCGGGAAGGTAACCAACACGTCGATATCGCTGAGGGCATCAGCCGTGCCTCGTCCGAGGGAACCGTGGAGATGGAGGGCGGTCGCACCGTCCATCTCCGCCGCCCGGTGCACAGCATCGAGGAGCTGGCGGCGCGCTTCGACCTGTTCTTGAGCGTGGGACGCGGGAAGCATCAGCAATGGTGTCATCGGTTGGTTGCCGCAATCAGATAGGTGGCCATGGGTCGATCTTGAAACGGATGTCATTGCTGGCCGTGATGCGCGTCTTCTGACGGCCACGGGTCGCTTGCTCCGGTAACCGGACCCCTAGAAGGTGTGATGAACTTGGTAGGCTCGAGGGATGGAAACACCACTTCTCCGCACCCCCTACCTGACGCTGATGACCAAGGCCGCCCCGCAACGCCGCCACGACCTGCACGAGGTCGACAATGCCCTGCGCTGGATCGTGCGCGTGGGTGCCGCCTGGCGGCTTGTACCCATCACCTTCCCACCCTGGCCAGAGGTCTATCAGCAGCCGCAGCGCTGGATCGCTGCTGGCTGCTGTGAGGACATGGTCCATGACCTGCGGGCGCTGCTGCGTTGAGGCGAGGGTCGTGCCGATGCCCCGACCGCGGCCATCCTGGACAGCCGCACCGTCCAGAGCACGCCTGAGAGCGGGGGCCGGGCGGGCGACGATGGCCACCAGCGGCGCACGGGCAGCAAGCGGCATCTGGCCGTCGACACGCTCGGCTCGTTGCTTGCCGTACACGTCACCCCGGCCAATGCCCAGGGCCGGGCGCAAGTCGGGGCGTTAGCGGCGACGATCAAGGAAGTGACCGGGGAGCGCGTCGACATCGCCTTCGTTGACCAGGGCGACACGGGCGATTGCCCGGCCGCCGCGGCCGAAGCCCACGGCATTCGGCGGGAAGTCGTCAGGCTGCCCGCGGCCAAGCGCGGCTTCGTGCTGCTGCCCCGGTGCTGGGTGGTGGAGCGCTCCTTCGCCTGGGTGGCGCGCTTCCGCCGCCTGGCCCGTGATTATGATCGCCTGCAGGCCACGCTGGAAGGCGTTCATTATCTGGCCTTCGCCTTGCTCGCCCTCACGGCTACCCTCCCGATCCTGGCTGTGCTGTGAGCAAGTTCATAACAGGATCTAGACAACCAGGGTGCCAGGATCCTGCCGGTCGTCAATGGTCTGCTACCAGTTTGTTCGTGCAGCTCATCTTGAATCGTGATCCGGCGATAGGTCGTAAGGCTGGCGGGGAGAACACCAGGGGTGAATCACCGTTGCCATCACCCAATGGACTACGGGTCAGGTCACCTCTCGTCGGCTCGCTTTCTCGCTGCCCCGCCTGTGGGCGGTCATCGGCACAGTGAGCCGAGTGTTCATCACCGTTCCCGACGATCACAACCGGACGATCGAGAGGCAACACCACACTGGCGCCGGCACCTCATCGCCCTACGCCGATGCCGACCGGATCAAGTCCGGGCCGTTGTTGCGGGTGTTATTGACGGCCGTTGAGACTTCGGTCGCCTCCATCACCTCGGCCGGATATGGCTGCAAGAGCGTCACAATGCCGGGGTCGGTCAATGTTGGGTCAAGCCACTCCGCTTCATCTTCGCGTTGCAAGATCACCGGCATCCGGTCATGGATCCCGGCCATCACCGCGTTCGGGCCAGTCGTGATAATGGCGTACGAGCCGACGAGCTCCCCATCCTCCCCTGGCGTCTCGTCGTAGAGCCCGGCAAAGGCGAACGTGTTCTGATTGGTCGGATGAATGTAGAAGGGCTGCTTGACACCACCATTTCGTCGCCACTCATAGAACCCATTGGCAGGGACTAAGCACCGCTTCGACTTGACGAGCGAGCGGAACATTGGCTTCTCAAGCAGCGTCTCGGCCCGGGCGTTGATGGGTTCCGGTGTCTTTCCTGGACCGGATTTGTGCCAGCGAGGGATCAGCCCCCAACGGAGCAAATTAAGCTCGCGGTCTTCGTCGCGTTGCATCACGACGGGCAGCAGCTGGGTGGGCGCCGCGTTGTAGGTCGGGAAGAGGGTGAAGGGAATATGCCGCACCTGGAATCGTTCAGAGATTCCGATATGGTCAACAATCATGTACCGGCCGCACATGCTTGTTCCTCCTTCGATTGCTGTAATTGGTAGGCAAAGTCATTATATCCGACTGTGAACGTATAGCGCCGACGTTCGTCCTTAGCCGCCGCGCGAACTCGATCGGTGCGACGATCCTACCCTCGTCGTCGAGCCAGGCGCAGAACGCCGTCAGTTGACAGTCGCGCGGCGACTGCCGCACTCCTCCGCTCGACTGTCAACTGACGTGGCACATCAAGAGGGAGCGCAAGCAACCAGCTCTGGTAGTGTCGAAAGAAGTCGGTGGTGAGGTCGTCTCCTTTGGGCTCAATCCCCGCATGGTGGCAATAACGCCGCGGCCACTTGACGCTACTGTGATCGTTGCGACTGCTGTAGGGAGACAGGTTGCGCCTTGTTTGGTACGCCAGGAAATCCGAGACCAGGCGCTGCAGCGCCGGTACGGTCTCCGTCATCAGTTCAACGCTTCCCTGGGTCACGCGACCCAGCCGCCGATACTCTCGCGTCATGATCTCCTCCGGGTCAGTATCCGGGGAGCAGGCGGCTCAACTTCACCGCCAATTTCGCCCGTACTTCACAAAGAACCAGAGGAAATACGGTCAACGCCGAAACCCGTACTTCAGGTGCGGCCTACCGAGATCGCTTCAGCCACCGCGTCGGAGCGCTCCCAGGCGGTGAACGGGTTGTTCCAGGCGATCCCCGTGGCGGTGAACCGGCCCGGGTCGAACGGCCGCAGGTCGAAGCCGTGGACCCGCCCGGTCAGCTCCGCGGCGACGACCTTCCCGATGATGGCCGCCCAACTAAACCCGCCCCCGTTGAAGCCCGCCGCCAGCGAGAGTCCCGGAGTTCCGGGCATGGTGCCGATCAAGGGGAGCCCATCGGCGGTGAAGCCCATGATGCCGGCCCAGGCGCGAACGACGTTGACCCCACCACGTCCGAGAAGGGGAAAGAGATCGGTCAGGCAGCGGGCGATCCCGGCGAGCACCGCCGGGCTGACGCGTTCCTCCTCATGGCCCAGCCCTTCGTCCTCGTCGAGCCGCCGGTAGCCCCCGCAAAGGATCTGTCCGCTCGGCGTCTGACGGCCGTACTCCTTGTCGAAGTTCGTCCCGAACGGCAGCGGCAAGATGGGTGGCAGCGGCTGCGTGACCAGAATCTGACCGCGAGCCGGAACGATCGCACCGGCCGGGAGATCCGGCAGCAGCGCCGGGGTGTAGGCGTTGGTCGCGAGCACCACCTCGTCCGCCTCGATCATCTCGCCCCCCGCGACAACGCCCGTCACCCGGTCGCCCCGGCGGTGGAACCGCTCCACTTCCGCGCTCGCTCCGACCCGGATCTCCGCGCCGTGTCGACGGGCGGCGTCGGCGAAGGCATGGACCAGGGCAAAAGGCCAGAGGTGACCGCGGCCGGCGGCATAGGCGGCGCCGAGAATTGACGGCGACAGGGCCGGCATTAGCTCGCGCGCCTCGGGCGCGTCGAGCAGCGTCGCCTCGATCCCGGCCGCTTGCTGCTCGGCGACACTGGCGCTGAGGTGGGCGTGCTGCTCCGGGGTGGTGATGACGTCGAGCGTTCCCGGCAACCGCAGTTCGATATCGGCGCCGAGCTCGTTCGGCAGGCTCCGCAACAGCTCAAGATTCGCGGTGGTGAGGGCGTAGACGGCGCGACCCGCCGCCGAGGCCGCGTGCATCGACGAGCCAGCCCCGGTCATCCCCCCGTTGCGACCGGACGCGCCGGAGGCGAGCCCGCGCCGCTCCAGCAGCAGCACGCGGCGTCCAGCGGCGGTGAGGTGGTAGGCGATCGAGCAGCCAACAACCCCGCCACCAACGACGATCACCTCTGGAGAAGACCCACGCACACGCATCTCCGATACGATTCGTCCCGATCGGCTCGAATCTCCCGCCCGATTACTGCCGGTCGTCGGGCGACCAACGAGCACCGATTCTAGCACCGGCGAGCCGGGAGTCCGTGCGTATCGCTGGCGAGCTCTGCCGCCTGGAACCAGTGACCCCATGGCATAGACCATGCAACCCATCTGGGAGGATTGAACGCGCCGTTCTGCGGCGAACGCACACCGACGCAATGATCAGGGTGGCGCTGCTCACCGAGCGCGGCCACCGTCTGGTGAGCCATGTGCTGGGCCTGGACGACGATCTACGAAATGAACGTAAGACATGACAGCCGGTGGCACTTGTGTCCACGCATGGAGAGAGTAAAAACGTGGCCGCTTCGTGCGGGCCGGTCCTGCCATGACACCCAACCGGGGATGCTCGGTTTGAATCCTGAGAACGATGAAGGAGGAGAGTGGATCGATGAATGAGGTGACAGCGGGTCGGCCGGCGGCGCTGGTCTGCTTCTCGCACCTGCGCTGGGATTTCGTCTGGCAGCGCCCCCAGCACCTGCTGTCGCGCTTTGCCCGTCACGTCCCGGTGCTGGTGATTGAAGAGCCGGTCTTCGTCGAGACCGTCGACGAGGGTGACCTCACTCAGGTGGAACGGGGGGATGTCGTCGTCGTCACGCCCCGGCTTCCGGTCGCGCTGGAATCACACTGGGGGTTCAACGCGGTCACGAACCCACGCATCGCGACGCTGCTGGCTCCCCTCTTCGCCAGGCGTGGGCTCTCAACCGGTGGCCCCGGGGTGATCGCCTGGTACTACGCCCCGATGGCGCTTGGTGCGGCGCCGGCCGGCTTCGTGCCGGGTCTGACGGTGTTCGACGCGATGGACGAGCTGGCGAGCTTTCTCGGCGCACCGCCCGAGCTTCGCGCTCAGGAAGCGGCAGTGATGGCCGCGGCCGATCTCGTCTTCGCCGGGGGACCGAGCCTGTACCAGGCGCGGCAGTCGCGTCACCCCCGCGTCGCCTGTTTCCCTTCCGGGGTCGAGCCGGACCACTTCGCGCGGGCCGCTGCCCCGCAAGCACCTCCCGCCGAGCTCGCCGGACGCGACCGCCCGATCCTCGGCTTCTACGGTGTGATCGACGAGCGCCTTGATCTCGACCTCGTCGCGGCGGTGTCGGACGCTCGCCCGGCCTGGACCATCGCCTTGATCGGTCCGGTGGTCAAGATCGCCGAGAGCGATCTGCCGCGTCGCCCGAACATCGTCTATGCCGGCAAGCAGGCCTACGAGGACCTGCCCCGTTTCCTGGCGAGCTTTGATGTGGCGATCCTGCCCTTTGCACTCAACGAGGCGACGCGATTCATCTCCCCCACCAAGACCCTTGAGTACCTCGCCGGCGAAAAGCCGGTCGTCTCTACCCCGATCCCCGATGTCATCGAGCTCTATGGCCGTGTCGTCGAGATTGCCGCGACGCCGGATGCGTTCATCGCCGCCGCCGAGCGCCTGCTCGCCGAATCGCCCGAGCGCCGGACGCGTCGCCGGGCTGAGGCGACGACCATCCTCGACCGCTCGACCTGGGACGCGATCGCGGACGCGATGTGGTCATTGATGGAGAAGTCGATGACGCCGCCGATGGCAACTGGTGTCGGAACGGACGCCGCCCTCGCGGCGGATGAGGCGGTGGGCGTCACCGGCGCTTGACGCCGGTTCGCCGCTGAGGTGTGCTCGCGGCTCGTCCCTCTGCCCCGGCTATACTGGCGATGACCCTGTCTGTGCCGAGATGATGGCGTGGGACGACGATGCGGAACCTGCTGGGCCGGCTCCACGCGCGTCCGCCAGAGGAACTGGCCCGGATCGCCGCCTTCTGGCAGGTGCCGCTCACCTCCAGCGACCGCCATGCCTCGGTCGCAACCCTCTACCGCGCGCTGTCTGACCCTCGCGCGGTTCGAGCCGTCTGGGACCGCCTCGATCCCGACGAGCGCGATCTGGTTCGCTGGCTCGCCCTGAGCGAGGGCGAGCCGCCCACGCTGGCCGACCTGGCGACATCGCTCTCTCGACCCCTCGACGCCACCCGGCAGATCGCCGCTCGCCTGTATCGCGTCGGTATCCTGGTCCGCGAAGGGGACGACGACCCCCTGCCGCTCGGCGCGGTGCCGCGGCTCTTCCTGCCCCGCGAGCTGGCGCTCCTCTTTCGCCGGGTCCAGGACGAGATCGAGGCGGGTGATCTCAGTACGACTCCCCTGCGGGCGCTCCTCGCACTTCTCGATGATGCGGAGATCGAGGAGGCCGCCGAGATCTGGGGGCTGCGGGTGATCCCCGGTCTGCGCCAGCGCGACGAGCTCTCCCGGCGCGTGCTGCGCCAGGTTGCCGACCCCGATCGGATCGCGGGCGTCGCCGCGAAACGACGTGGCGACGCCGCCCGGATCTGGAACCGCGTGCGTTCAGAGCCGGATCACACCCCGGTCTCCCTCGCCGATGCCGCTGCGGCGGCCGGGCTGGATGGTCCGTCGGCGGCCGTCGGCCAGCGGCTCCGCCGGGCGCTCGCCGAGCTGGAGACCGCCTTGCTGGTCTGGCATACCTATCGCCCGGATGGGAGTCGCTGGCTTTTCATCCCGGCCGAGATTCGCGCCCCCCGCCCCGCCGATCTCACCGATCTCCCTCCGCTGCAGCCGGTCGCCGAGGAAACGCTTGAGCCGGTGGCGTGGCGCCATCCCGATGCGCTCGCCTGGGACCTGCTGACGATGCTGCGAGAGATGACGTCGTTCGACCTGCCGGTCTGGCACGAGGCCGCCGATCTGCCGCGATCGTGGCTGCGCCGGCTCAACAGGCGACTCTGGAACCGCGACGCCGATGGTCCCTCACCGGGGTATCTCGATCTGCTCCTGGCGCTCGCGGTCGCCGAAGGACTCCTCGACCGACCGGTTGACCGGGACGGCGATGCGGATCGGCGTATCGGCACCATTACCCTGGCGCCTGGTCTGCGGCGCTGGCGTGATCGCACCTTCGCCGATCAAACGGGGCGGTTGCTCTGGTGGTGGCTGGATAACGAGGAGTGGATCGAAGGGGCTGCCGCGGGCGCGGTCGAGGTCTGGGGAGCCGATTGGCGCGGCGCGCGGCGCAAACTGCTGACTCTCCTCACATCGTCCGGAAGTGGGATCGAGATCGGGGTCTGGTATGCCCTCGACTCGGTCACGGCGCGAATCGCCGCGCTCGACCCCGATCTGCTCGGGACCACCTTCACTATGGCCAGCGCTCGCCAGGGAAGAGGCGCCGACGACGAAGGAGGGCGAGAGGCCGCGATCGCGGAGATTGCTGGTGTCGCGCTCGAGACAGCCTTTAGCTGGTTCGGTCTGGTCGATCTGACCGATATCCCTGGTCATGCCCGCGCCGTCCGGATCAATGCTTCGGCGGCCGCGCTGGCTGCGAGGGGGGTGCGACCCGATGAACCCGCGGCCGATGGGCCGCCGTTGACGGTCTCGGCCGAGGGAGCGATCGATCTCTCTGCCCCGACGCCGCTGCGGGTCTGGTCCCTCTCGGCGTTTGCCGAGCCGGAGCGGCTGGCCCAGGTCAGTCGCTACCGTCTCTCCGCCGATGCAGTCGCCCGCGCGCTCGCGGCTGGCTTCGAGGTCGAGCAGATCGCGGAGTTTCTCACCCGTCAAAGCGGCGCGCCGCTGCAACCGGTACTCGGCGATCGTCTCGTCGCCTGGGCTCGTGACTACCGCCGGGTTCGCGTACAGCGCGCCCTGATCCTGACGCCGGACGTTCGGGAAAGCCGGGCAGGGCTGGAGCGGACCGCCACTGAGGCCGGGTTCGTGACCCATTCACTCGCCGACGATGCGATCCTTCTGGAGATGCCTCCCCCGACCGACTCCGACCCCGACCCGGAGGAGCGGGTGATGGCGCTGCTCCGGGCGAACGGACATGCGCCGCACCGCACGAGCGCTCACCCGCAATCGCTTCACCGGCGTGAGGATGATGCCGTGCTCCCGAACAGCGGCGCGGGTGAGCGCTAAACGGCATCCCGCACCGGGACCGTGACGCCGCCGTTGCCGCCGCTCGCGGTGATGCCTCAGCGTTACGGCAACGGTCGACGTCCGTCGCGCCGATGGCGGCGTGCGAGATTCGATCGATCTGTGGAATGTCCCGCCCGCTGGAGCAGCTGGCGAACGTGAGCGGATGACTGGCGCAGTGACCGTGGATTGGATCGGGGAGAGGGGCTGATGATCGACCGGCGCCAGGTGTGCTGTTCGCCAGCGGTGCATGCGCCTCGGCCCTGTCGTGAGTCCCGGTGATGCGCGCCGCGCCCTGGCCAGACCGGGCCAGGGGCGCGATCCGACGGGGTCGATTGGAACCGATGCGGGTCGTGGAGCGTCTCTGCTGTGCATGACTCGCACGAACTCGCTCTCCATGGAGCCGGTAGCGTTGGGGTGCTGATGCACGGAGAGGTGAAGGAGGAATGATGATGGCGGAGGTGAGACGAACCGCGGCCGGTATCGGACGGATGATCCGCCGTCGAACCAGACGGTATTCGCTGCCGATCCTGCTCGTCTGCGCGCTCCTTGCCCTCCTGCCGCTCAGTGGGCGGGGTGCGGTGCATCACGAGGCAACGCCGGACGCTTCTCCCCCGCTCGACCAGGACAACCTGAGCGCAGATGATCTTGCCTCCGCCCTGACCGATCGTGGACTGACCGTCGAGCAGCCTGGGGAGCAGGTGCGGCAGCCGTTCTTCGCGGTACCGGCGGATCTGCTGCGGGTCAACGGCGAGGATCTGCAGGTCTTCGTCTACCCGAGTGCCGTCGATCGCGAGGCTGATGCGGGTCAGATCGGCGCCGGCGGGACGATGATCGGGCGCACCCAGGTTGACTGGAATCGACCTCCCCATTTCAGCCAGGTTGGCAACCTGCTTGTCCTGCTGCTCTCCGACGGCGACCGTCTCGCCGCCGAGGTCGAGCGAGGGGTGCTGTCTCTTGTGTCAGTCGGTACCCCGGTCGCCTCGCCGGCCGCGTCACCGGTGGCGTCGCCCACGTCGGCTGACGCGACCGTCGACGTTCTGGTGACGGCCTTAGAGGCCGAGGGGCTGACGGTCGAGGAGACGGGTCAGACGGTTCGACAGACGTTTTTCACGGTGCCAGCGACGCTGCTCCGGGTCGAACGCGCCGACCTGCAAGTCTTCGTCTACCCTGATGTCGCAGCACGGGAGACCGACGCGGCAAGGATCAGTCCTGATGGTACCTCGGTCGGCACCACGATGATTACCTGGCTCGCCCCGCCGCATTTCGCGAGCACCGGGACAGTCCTGACGTTGCTGCTGACCGACGATGATGCTCTGGCGGCTCGGGTCGAGCGCGTGGTGACCGAGCTCGGATAGCGGTGCCACGATTCGCCACCCGCGCACCGGCTACCCCGTGGCACCGCCCCGGGCAGCTCCCACGCCATCATTCCGATGCTGTCGAGGACTCTGTCGGAGTCCCGCCGCCCGGCCTCGTCATCACCATCAGTGAAGGCAGTGCTACATCGCGGTAAGGCAGCAGGGCGCACGCCGTGCGCCCCTACTAGAGACGGTGGTAGAGGTTCCAGGCTGGTTGTCGGACCGTCCTCTGAACAAATGCAATGCTGGGCTATCCTGTTCGGTCACGCCCGGCGGTAGGCGCGCACGGCGTGGGCCCTCGTCGGCACCCCACGCGGTCCCGTCGGGCACCGCTGCGATGGGTCCGCCAACGCCCACGAGTTTGTCGCCATTGGTTCAGACGCGGCGGGAGAGGCGGTCTGGTGGTGGTTGGCCAGTACAGGATCCCGTGATTTTGCTCTCCCTTGAGGGCTGGGGACACTGGGTAATCGCCAGTGCGAGGGTGATGCTCGTTCATCAGGTCGCCACGATCGTGGAGCGTTCATCACCCGCTCGGCTCAGGCGGCGCTGCGGCATCGTTGCCTGTTCGACGGGCGGTGAAGCGCGTACCATCATCAGCACATGGGCGATGGTGGGCGCGAGGGGGCGAACGGCGGCGTGACAGGTGGCGATGAGCGGCAACGAGCCCGGCTGGGGAGTAGTCGCGGGATCTCGCTGCTGATGGTGGTGCTGGCGCTGATCCTGATCGCGTCTGGCATTCTCTACTATCGCCAGCAGAATCAGGAGGAGACGACGCCGCCACGTCCGACCAGTCCCGCCGGGAGCCTGGAAGTGATCGACATCTCCGACGCCCTCCAGCGTCAAGACCTCAAGGTGCAGGTTGCCCCCCGAGCCGTGCGCTCATCCCTACTCAGCGTGCCGGGGCAAGGGTTGATCGTCGATGGGGCGCCGCTCTACGTCTTCGTTTATGACGATGTCCCCGCCCGGGAGTCGGAGTGGGAGATCGCCCGGTCCAACCCGAGCGGCGTCCTTCCGGAGCGGACACCCTTCGGCACGCCGATCACGCGGGGCGAGACCCACCTCGCGGCCGGCAGCAATGTGATCGTCGCACTCACGGGGGGCTCAACCGAGATCGCCGCGAAGGTCGATCGAGCCATCGAAGGACTCACGTAGGTCGTGACCGCTCTCGATCCTCCAGACACTCCTCGACTCCTTCCGGGTCAGACCGGTGCCGCGCCGCCTACCAGTCCACTCGCCGACGCCCCCGGCGAGAGCCACGGTCGGATCGGGTATGGGCGCTGGGAGCGGATGACGCCGATCGGGCTGGCGCTGCTCCTGATCGGAACCCTGCTCGCAATCGGCATCAGCCAGCGTGGCGGCGACAGCGACGCCCCAAAGCCGTCCCAACTGGTCGGACAGCCCGCGCCGGATGCGACCGTGCCGTTGCTGAATGGGGGCACTATCCACCTGGCCGACCTCCGGGGATCGGTGGTGGTGCTGAACTTCTGGGCGTCCTGGTGCGGTCCGTGCCGCAGCGAGGCGCCGACCCTCCAGGCGATGCACGAGGCGGTCCGGCGGGACGGCCGCGCCGTGACGATCGTCGGCGTGGGGCTGAAGAATGATGGCGATGAGCCGGCGCGGGAGTTCGTCCGCGACTTCGGACTGAGCTATTCCATCGGCCGTGACATCGGCGGACCCGATCCGGTCCGTGGTCCGATCGAGCGCGCCTATGCGCTGGCCGTGACGCCATCGACCGTCATCATCGGCTCAGATGGCAGGATCGCTGCCGTTTATCTTGGTGAGATCACCGCCGAGCAGCTTGCCGCCGGTGTAGCAGCGGCGGAGGCAGCCCCTGCGGCATCATGAGCGCCTGCTCGGGTCACTAGCGCGCGACGGCGACCCGGGGGCGCACGTGCGTCACCCAGTGACCGTAGCGGTCAGACTGGCCGCGAACGATGGCAAAGAAGATATCCCGGAGACGGGCCGTGATCGGACCCGGCACGCCGTTGCCGATCGGTCGGCCATCGATGCTGGCGATCGGGGCGACCTGAATACCGGTGCCGCAGAAGAAGGCCTCGTCGGCGAGATACAGCTCCGAGCGGTCGATCTCCCTCTGCTCGGTCGGGATCCCTTCATCGCTGGCGAACTGCAGGAAGGATCGCCGGGTGATCCCTTCCAGGATGTCGCCGGTGATCGGGGAGGTGGTCAGGACGCCGTCGCGCACCAGGAAAAGGTTGCAGCCGCTCCCCTCGGAGACCTTGCCCGCCGTGTTGAGCAGTATCGCCTCGTCGGCGCCCTTCTCCTCGACCTCATCTTTGGCCAGCGCCGAGTTGATGTAGGACCCGCTCAGCTTGCCCCGGCCCGGAATGGCGTTATCGGGGATTCGGACCCATGACGCGACCGCCGCCTTTACCCCCTGCGAGGTGTCGAGGTAATCGCCGAGCGACAGCATATAGATCGCCAGCTCGTCGTCCATGCCTTTGAGGCGTGGGGTCAGCTGCACGGACGATTTGTAGACGAACGGGCGGATATAGACATCACCCGTTGGCGCGTTCGCTTCGACCAGCGAGACGATCGTATCAGCCAGGCTCTCACGGTCGAAGGGCAGGTTCGCGCGCAGGAGCTTGGCGGAATTGAGCAACCGGGTCGCGTGGTCGGGCAACCGGAAGATATTGATCGTCTCGCCATCGGCATCGAGGTAGCCGCGAATGCCCGCGAAGGCGCCGGTCCCGTACTGGAGGGCATGGGTGCCGATGCTGATCTTTGCCTCGCCGAACGGAACGATCTGACCCTCGAAATAGGCATGAGCAAGCATGGGGGACGCGGCCATGGTGATGACTCTCCTGGTGGTGGGTCGGCACGATCGGACCGGGAGCGTCGTGTCGACGACGGGTACGTCAGCGGCACGATTATCGCACACGACCCGTCTCCCCCCGCGAGTCGCCCGTTCGCCGGACGCACCCTCGACGCGGGCGCGACGTCTCCGGTCATCCGTCTGATCCCGAACGATATGGAGGGGGTCGCTGTACCCCTCGCCAGGCAGCGGCTATGATCGACGTTATGGTGCGTGGCGCGGCGGCCGGACTGGAGATGACGCTCGGACGCGGCGGTTCTCCCGATTTGGGCAACGGTGGTGGTCTCCCGCGCGTATCGCTCCCGCGATTGGAGGCGTGTCATGTCTCGGCGGGTTCTCATGGCACTCGGCGTCTGGCTGATCGCTGTCGGAATCTCCGGATGGCTGGCGGCGTCGATGTCGCCGGTCGCGGGGGCCGCTCCCGCTCACCGCGCGATGCTCGATCAGGGTTCTGGTAACGACGACCCCGCCTGTGACGACGACCACTCGGGACCGGGTGGCGGGAGCGATTGTCCGGGGGAGGATAACTCCGGGCCGGGCAAGGGTGGGGCAGGTGACGCGCCGGCGGCTCCGGGCGCGGCGCCGGTCGCCGCGGATGGCGCGGCGACCGTTCACATCGTCGGGCGAAGCTTTTCACCGTCGAGCATTACCATCGCCGCGGGTCAGGCGGTGACCTTCATCAACGACGATGGTGATACCCACACCGCGACCGGCTCCGGGTTCGACACCGGCACAATCGCCCCGGGAGGATCGGTGACGGTCGTCCCGTCTGGCGCCGGGTCGCTGGCGTACCAGTGCGCGATTCACCCAGAGATGGCGGGAACCGTGGTCGTAACAGGCGCCGCGGGAGCGACCGCGGCCGCTCCTGGAGCAGAGCCGTCACCGGTCGTCCCGGCTCCGCCACCGCCCGCACCCGGGGTGGCAACGGTCGAGATCGCCGACTTTAAGTTCACGCCGACGCAGTTGACGGTCACCGCGGGGACCGAGGTGGTCTGGACCAATGCCGGCCGGTCGCCCCATACCGTCTCCGGTGACTTTGGCGATTCCGGCACGTTGACAACCGATCAAAGCTTTCGATTCACCTTTGCCGAAGAAGGCACCTTCGATTACCTGTGCCAGTTCCACCCGAACATGGTCGGGTCGGTCGTCGTTCGGGGCGACGCCGCGCGTGATGCCGCCGCACCGCCTTCGTCCAGTCCGCCCGGCGCCTCGCTGGTGGGATTTCTGACCCTGGTGATTGCCCTGCTGACGATGGTGCGGGATCTTCTCCAACCGTAGCGACTGCCGGCTGCGTCGACCACGGGATGATCGCCGGTCCGCCGACCGGCGGTGAGCGCGACCACGGGACACCCCTTTCGTCTCGGCTCTCTGCTCTTGGCGTCGGCCGTCACCCACCAGAGGCGGATGGGCCAGAAGCCGAGACGCGATCAACACGCGGTGGCGGCATTCTCCCGGCTTGGAGTCTCGTTCAGCGCCGTGCCCATGACCTCTCGCGTCCCTGGATGTGCGCCGCCCCATTGCCGATAGGAGCGTCGACGTGCGGTGCGAATGACTGTCGCGATCCACGGTCCAGAGGTGCGTCCGACCGTCGTCTGCGGACGCAGACGGGTGCGGAACTCGACCGGGTTTGCGTCATGGCACGGCGGATGCATACTGACGGCGCGAGCGATTGGTGCGTCCAGAAGTCGTCCAACCTCAGCGATCGCCCCGCCGAAGCTGTTGCCTGCAATGACACGACATCCAGGAGCTGACTGCCGCAGCGTTTCCGCCGCTCCTGGATTTGTCCAGCACGAGAACTTCGACCAAAAGGAGAGTCGCTCACGATGCCTAACCACCTGACCTGGCGACGTTGCACGAGTTGTGGCCAGTTGACCCTCGTGCCCGCGAGCGCAAACGTCTGCTGGCAATGTGGGGCGCCCTGTCCGGAGCGAGATGTCGATCAGCCAGCGACCGATCTGTTGACCGACGGTTCCCTTGGGATCGAGGGACAGTCGCCCTTTGCATTCGGTCAGCTCGAGACCTTTCGAGCCGGCGATCGTGCGGCCGCCGCCGATCTGCCGGTTGCGGCCTCACCATCTCGCTTCCTTGAACTGTCAACAACCGATAACGAGACCGCGCATCGCCTGCTCGCCAGCGTCTTTCCCGATGGGATCGTCATCTAGATTCTCCTGAAAAACCAGGTCGGTGACAGGAACCGCGGCCACTTTCCGCGGGTGAGTCGTCCGGCTCTTCGTCGCGAGCAGTCAGCGTGCGAGTGGTCATGCGCCCCGACGTCGCGCATGGGAGAATCCCCCGGACACTGCCGTCATGACTCACCACGCTGACCAGGGAAGGACACACGTGGACCGCCATACCGATCGACCGCTGGCGATAGCAACGCGACAGCTCGACACGGAGCGGGTCGTCGTCACCGAGTGGCGTTTCCCACCCGGCGGGCACACCGGCTGGCACGTCCATGCCTTCGATTACGTCATCGTGCCTATGACCACCGGCGAGTTGCTGATCGAAACAGGTGATGGACCGCTCACGTCGCAGTTGGTTGCGGGTCAGACGTACGGTCGCGACCGCGGCGCTGAGCATGACGTCATCAACGACAATTCCGGTGAGTTCGTGTTCATCGAAATCGAGCTTAAGCCCTAGCCCGCGCAGAACGGGGCAGGACCCCATGGCAGGGGGGATGATCTGAGAAGCTGTCGCCAGGTCTTCATCGGTGGCGGCGGTTCCGGGACCGGCCACCCGCGACGACGATCCCGACCGGGACGCGCCTGATGGATCAGGCATTCCAGAGGATCGCCAACCCGTTCGGTGATCTCGCCCTGGAGCGGCTGCGCCGTCGCACCAGCGAGAAATGGCGATTCTATCCCGATGACGTCCTCCCGCTCTGGGTCGCCGAGATGGACGCGAACGTCGCGGCGCCGATTGTCGCGGCCGTCCATGAGGCGTTGCTGAACGGCGACACGGGGTACCCGGTGGGCGTCGCCTGTGCGGAGGCGATGGCGAGCTTCGCCGCCGACCGCTGGGCATGGTCTTTCGATCCGATGACGACCGCCGCGGTGACGGATGTCACGACGGGCATCGTCGAGCTGATCCGGATTATCAGCCCTGATGACGAGGCGATCGTGCTGACGCCGCCGATCTACCCGCCGTTCTACAGCGTCGCCAGGACACTCGGTCGGGCTGTGATCTCGGCGCCCCTCGACGCCGGCAACCGCCTTGAACCGGTGACATTGGAGGTGGCATTCGCCAACGCGACGGCGAGGGGTCGGGGAGCGATCCTCCTGCTGTCGAACCCGCACAACCCGACCGGGACCGTCCCGACCCGAGCCGAGCTGGACGAGGTAGCCCGGCTGGCCAGGCAGTACGGCGTGCGGGTCATCGCCGACGAGATCCATGCTCCGCTCGTGATGCCCACGTCGACGTTTACGCCGTACCTCTCGGCGTCTGGCACCGGGCCGGACTTCTCGGTCTCGTCCGCCTCCAAGGGCTGGAACCTCGCCGGTTTCAAGGCCGCCGTGATCGTGCCTGGCGCCGATGCGGCGCCGGACCTCGCCACGTTCCCCGAGCGGGAGGGTAGCCATCCTGGTCACATCGCCCTGATCGCCCACACCGCCGCCTACAATGACTCCCGGCCCTGGCTGGACGGGGCGATCGCAGGGATCGACGCCAACCGGCACACCCTGGCGCAGCTCCTGCGGGAGCATCTGCCCGCTGCTCGATATCGTCCGCCCGAGAGCACCTATCTCGCGTGGATCGACTGCGGCGACCTCGGCCTCGGTGACGACCCCGCGGAGGTCTTTCTGGAGCGGGGACGAGTCGCGCTCAGCTCCGGGGTCCGCTTCGGCGAAGGCGGTGCTGGCTACGTCCGGCTGAACCTCGCGACATCGCCCGCGATCCTCGCCGAAGCGGTGGCCAGGATGGCGTCGGTCCAGACACTGGCCAGGACCTGACGGCCCGAGAATGAGCGAGCTCGGTTCCGTGCGGTTACTGGAGAGTCATCGCCAGACCCCGTGTCTCCGCCTAGCAGGCTGCTGAAAAAGCCCTCTTGTGGTCGCCGATGGCGTGGAAGTGGGACGTGGAACGGTCGTTTCGCAGCTGTCCGGCCTTGGTGGTTGTCGGCCGGTGACCCCCTGGTGCCATGCTCGGCGCCAAGGAGCCCTCGTGACGGTGCGTCCGCTCAGCTGGCTGCCGGTGTCGGGAGCAACCGGGCCATCCGGACGAGGTTGTAGGCGCTGGCGACGAGGCAACCGGTGAGCTGGGTCCGGGGCTGCCCTCGGTAGCGCGTCCGCCGGAAGCCGCCCACCGTCTTCATCCAGCCGAAGACCTCCTCCACCCGCTTCCGGATACGCTGACTGGCGAGGTAGCCGGGCCACGACGTGGTCCGCGCGTCGATGGCGCTGCGCCGTCCCTTGGTGTGCTGGGCGACGTGCGGCGTGACCTTCCGCTTGCGCATCGCGGCGACGCACGCCCGGGTGTCGTAGCTCTTGTCTGCGCCCAGGGTCCGAGGACGGAAACCCCGCTCCCGCGCCTCGTCGAGCAAGACCGGCACGGTGTCGCGTTCGGCCGTTCCGGTCGCCTGGGTGACCTGGAAGTCCACCAGCAGGCCGTGGCGGTTCTCCATCAGCGCATGCCCCATGAATACCAGCCTCGCCTCCTTGCCCTTCCCCTTGCGCATCAGGCGCGCTTCGGGATCGGTGGTGCTGGCGTGGGTGGCGTTCGAGCGCCGTTCGCCCCAAAAATCCACCGTCGGGTTGCCGGGATCGTCGACGGGCACGGCGAGTGCCGCGTCGTCCTTGGGGCGGAAGCTCTTGAGGCTCGCGGCCGCCTCGATCAGCGTCCCGTCCACGGTGAAGTGCGCGTCGCTGAGCAGCCCCAGCCGGTCGGCTTGGAACACCACCTCGTCGAAGAACTGCTGGGCGACCTCGTGCCGGAGCAACCGCTCCCGATTCTTGGCGAAGGTGCTCGCGTCGAAGCCGGGGTCCACCAGCCCGATGTCCAGGAACCAACGATACAGGAGGTGGTACTCCAGCTCCTCGCAGAAGGCCCGCTCGCTCCGGATCGAGTAGAGGGCGATGAGGAGGCCCGCCTTGAGCAGGCGCTCGGGCGGGATGGACGGCCGCCCACCCGCAGCGTACATCCGGTCGAAGACGGGCGACAACTCAGCCAAGGCGCGGTCCGCGAGGCGCTTGACGGTCCGCAAGGGGTGGTTCGGCGGGATGCGAGTGTCGAGGTCGACGAAGGCGAGCATGCTCAGCTGGGGATGGCAACGACCGCGCATCGGAACCTCCTCCAACTTCATCGGGTGGTGCGCCGCACACCTCGGCAAAGACTCCTTGACGCCGTGCAGTGATGTCGGTGGCAGAATCCATCCGAAGTCCATCGTGTAAGGGACGTCGTCCCCGGAGATCGGCGGTCGGCGATCCGTCGCGGGCGGAGCAGCAACGACGGGACACGGACGGGTCTATCACCCGGAGGCCAAACCGGCCGCGGTTGGGTAAGCGCCCGTTGCAAAACCGGAGCCGGTAAGATACGTGGATGCTGACGTTCCTGTGGCCGCGGCCCGTCGTTGCACGGTGACCCGCGTGACCGCGCCCGTCTCGCCGGTGAGGTGACCGATGCGCGTCCTGTTCACGACCCAGCCCGGCTTGGGTATGTTCAACCCGCTGGTCCCCTTCGCACGGGCGCTTCTGGGCGCCGGACACGAGGTGGCCTTCGCCTGCGCCGACTGCTTCCGGCCGGACGTCGAGGCGGCCGGCTTCGCGGCCTTCTCCGCGGGGCTCGACTGGCGCAACGACCAGATGACGCGCTGCTTCCCCGACGCCCCGCCGCCCGGCCCGGAGATGTTGCCGTGGATCAACCGGCTCTGGCGCGATACGACGGCCCGGGCGATGGTGCCCGATCTGCTGGCGCTTGCGGAGCGGTGGCAGCCCGACCTGTTCGTGAGCGAGGAGCTCGAGTACGGCGGACACCTTGCCGCCGAGCTCCTTGGTGTGCCCCACGCCGCGGCCGGGGCCTTCTGGTTCCGCCCGCTCGGGCCCCTGCTGGCACCGCTCGACGCGGTGCGCCACGACCTGGGCTTGGCTCCGGATCCGACGAGGACGGCGCTCTACCGCTACCTCGCCCTCGCCCTCATGCCGCCCACCTGGGTGGCCCCGGGCGAGGAACCGCCACCCACCTTGCACTTCATTCGGCCGGCGCACGCCGATCCCGCCAAGGCCAAGATGCCCACCTGGCTCGCCGATCGGGCGCCCGATCGACCGTTGGTCCACGCCACGCTTGGCACGACTGAGGTGACCCAGACGCCGGGGCTGTACGAGGCGATCCTGGCCGGATTGGGCGACGAGCCGATCGACCTGGTGGTCGCCGTCGGGCGGCACCGCGACCCGGCAGGGTTCGGCCGACAGCCACCCACCGTTCGCCTGGAGCGCCAGGTGGACCACGCGGCGCTGCTGCCGCGCTGCGACGTCGTGGTCACCCACGGCGGCTTCGGCACGGTCATGGGCTGCCTAGCCGCGGGCGTCCCAATGGTGGTGGTGCCGGTGCAGGGCGACCAGCCGCGCAACGCCCAACGCTGCGCGGACCTCGGGGTCGGACGCGTCGTCGGTCCGGAGGAGCGTACGCCGGACGCCATCCGGGCGGCCGTGCGGGCGGTGCTCGCCGAGCCGTCCTACCGCGCGAACGCCGGGCGGCTGCGGGACGAGATCGCCGCGCTTCCCGGGATGGAGCGCGCGGTGGCACTCCTCGAACGGTTGGTCGCGGACCGCCGATCCCCGCGCGCGGCCCCTCCGGTGCCGTCCGGGGGGCCGACGAGCGGCTAAGGCGCTTCGCGGCGGCGGGGCGAGGTGACGTTCCCACCGGTCCGGTAAACGGGGGTCACGCCCGTGCTTCCCCGCCGTGCCGCACGGGCGAGCCGATCCTGCCCACGGAAGCTGGAGTCAGGGCACGCTCACGGCCGTCGGAACGTTTTTCAGCAGCCTGCTAGTCCAGCTTGAAATACTTGAAGGCCTCGACGTATTCGCCGGCGTTGTCGAAGCGCCCGGCGGTCTCGTGTGCCCACTCGCGTAGCATCGGTGCTGGATCCCAGTCGCCGAGCTGGCTGGCGTGGGCCTGCAACGCCCGGAGCTTGGTGTCGAGGTGATCGCTGATGTCGATCGCGACATCCGGGTCCTTGGCGCCCGCCAGGTAAACCTCGCGGACCTTGTGCGGCTCTAGCCCTTCGTCGAGCAGCTCCGGGAAGGTCATCCGGTCGCGCGCCGCCGGGTAGATGGCGTCAAGCGTCGCCTCACCGGCAGCCCGGTGATCGGGATGGTTCAGGTAGTCCTGATCGACCCAACGGACTGTTGGGTCCTGGCAGATGACCACGTCGGGCTGCAAGCGACGTATCACGCGCACCAGCTCTCGCCGCAAATTCAGGTCGGGAACCAGCATCGCGTCCGCGAAGCCTAAGAAGACCACGTCCCGCACGCCGAGCACCGTGCAGGCGGCGCGTTGCTCCGCTTCCCGGGTGGCGACCAGCTGCTCGGGGGTGACCGCGGGGTCCTCGCTGCCCTTATCGCCACTGGTCAGGAGCACGTAGGTGATCTCGTGCCCCTCGCTCGTCCATCGTGCGACCGTCCCGGCGCAGATGAACTCGGCGTCGTCTGGATGGGCGAAGATGACCGCGATCCGTTTGGGACCGGTCGGCTCCGCCTCGGGTGCCGCCGCCGCCTGAGCCGCCACCGCTGCTTCCGCATCGACGGCCGCGGCGGGTCGGGAAAGGGGCTCGTCGCGATTGACGGCATCAGCGGTCGACATTGGGCGCGTTCTCCGGTCTCGATCGGGCGATGTACAGCAGCGGAGGACGAACCGCGAGCGGTTCGGGTGTTCCGCCAGGCGGAGATTGTGCCCGACGCCTCGCCCACGGGCAATGCCGCCGCGCGCCACACGAGGGACGCGGCTACCGAACGCTACAATAGGGGCATTCGCGCCGACGGCGCATGACGATGCGGTCGTGGGTGCAGCGACGATCCGGGGCGTCTGAAGAGGTCGCGCTGGCGTGTGAACCGGGACCCGTTGCGAGCACGACGCCGGTGGTTATGCCGCCCCCACCACGGTGCGTTTGCCGCCAGTGACGCCGCCGGCGGGGCCGGTCGAAGCCAGGGAGGCCGGGTCAAGCGGATGAGTCGCGATCAGATGCCCGCCGAGCATGCGATTCTCGGTCTCCTCGCCCTCGATACGGGAGCCGGGCACGGGTATGACCTGGCGCGCCACTTCGGCGATCGTCAGCCGCTGGCTGGCGTGATTCGCCTGGAGCCGGGGATGATCTACCACCATCTGAAGAAGCTGGCTCGCGTCGGCTGGGTGACGCCGGTCGCCCAGCCAGAGGCGGTTCGTCTCACCCGGCAGGTCTATGCCCTGACCCCGGCCGGACGCGAGGAGCTCGCTCGCTGGCTCGGCGAGCCGGTCGGGCACACCCGCGAGATCCGCCTCGACTTCCTGGTCAAGCTCTACTTCGCCCGACGCCTCGATCCCGCCCGCGCCTCCCGGCTCCTTGCCGATCAGCGCGCCCGCCTGCAGGAGCTCGAGCGGATACTGGCTGACCGCCATGCCATCCAGGCCACGCCCCCTTCTGGCGCCAGCGACGACCCCGACTTTGGCCGCCTCGTGCTCGATCTCCGCCTCGCTCAGACCCGTGCTGCGATCAGCTGGCTGGCGGGCGTCGAGGCTGAGATGAGCCTGCCGACGAGCAGGTGATCTTGACTGCTTCCCCGTCTTACACCTCGGTTGACCCTCTTTCCGCGAGGTGTGTTTGACACCAAGGAGCGGATGAACACCGCAATCGCACCGACGCCACTGATATGTGTAATGCCTGGTCGTTACCTCCCTGGTTCAGGTGGCGCCCTGGCTGCCAAGCATGGAGCCGATGAGGGCAATCAGTCGGGTCACGTCGATCGGAGAGGGAACCATCGGCTGGTCGGATGCGGGGTCGGGCGGACCGCCAATCACGATCATTGGGGTCGCCCACTCCTTCAGCCGTAGTGCGAGTCGCTGACGTTCGATTGCCGGGAGTGAGGCCGCCACGAGGACAAGATGCGGATGTGCGCGGGCGACGTGCTTGATCGCGCACTGCACACCCGCCGCGGGAAGGATCTCGTGGCCTTCGATGGCGAGGAGTTCGGCCAGAGCGTCGCGAACACCCCGATCCGGATCAATCAGGACCAGCGTGCGCTGAAGGTCATGCTTGCTCATGAGCCGGTTGACTCCGCCCTGGCTGCCGCTGGATTGAGGTCGTCGCGGGTCATCACGCGCATCGGCTGATCCCGTCCCGGGGGCAAGCCGGGTGACCCGCCAGACACCCGACCGTGCCGCGCGCCCATGTCGGTGGCTGCTGAGGGTCGATCGCTCTGACCCATCCAGATCCCACCCATGATGGTCTCCTACTCCCTCTGACCCATACCCGACAACACCATCCCCGATGGTGGCACCATCGACCTGGTTGCTATGGCCTGAAGGTGAAGAGCTGCGATGTCGGGAACCGTGGCCTTCAGGAGGCCTGATCGCGCTTCCCAAAACGCACGATGCTGGCCACGTTGAAGCGTCGCAGGCTGATGGCCGCCGCGTGGAGGTCATGAGCCAGGGTGATGCGGACCCGTGCGTGCGGGGCCCGCGACGTGTTCACGGCGCGGGTCTAATCGTCGATCGCGCCACGCTCGGTGAGGAGCCAGGCGGCCAGGGCGGCGAGCAGCACCAGACTCACTCCGCTGAAGGCGACAAGCCACCCGGCGCGACCGGCGACCCAGCCGACAAGAGGAAAGGCCCAGATCATCGTCAGGGAGAAGAGGAAACCGTTCAAGGAAAGAATGGTCGCGCGTCGCGACGCCTCGACCTCGCGGTTGATCCGGTCAGCGAGTAACGGCTCGTAGATGCCGGTCCCGAACTCGAAGCGCACGAACGCCACGATCGCCAGCGGCAGCAACTCGCTGGCGATTCCGAGCACCCCGCCGACGGTCAGCAGCGAGAGAACGATCGTCCAGACGGCGAACGTCCCGCGGCTCGTCAGCCGGTGCGCCAGCCACGCCCCGGCGGCGACCATCACGAACGACCCACCAATCAAGAGACCGATCCGAGACGGAGGGAGACCCATCCCATCGAACACCGCCTGCGCGTAGAGCCTGTTAGGTACTTTCGGCCAGGCTTTATCACGGCATCGCCGCATCTTGGTAGGCACATCTCGTGTCGAACCTACGGTTGACAACTGGGTGGTAGCGGCTCGGCATCGGGTGGCTCCA